>Ga0326727_10002137_pt1 | contig 69568 bp, 44 predicted proteins | sample MB2enrmetagenome_FD_207643 | JGI IMG/M metagenome (GOLD analysis project Ga0326727, IMG submission 207643) | Lab enriched peat soil microbial communities from McLean, Ithaca, NY, United States - MB29MY | ecosystem: Environmental > Terrestrial > Soil > Wetlands > Peat | place: USA: New York...
CAATAAGTGAACTGTGCCTCAAACCCATTGGAGTTAGCGCACCCGCACTTCTGGGTTCTGCCGGCGCTTAACCGATGGCGCTGGCGCTCCGGTAGCCGCCGACGTAAGGAGGCGGACCGAGGCGGACGGACACGGACAAGGCGGCTTCATGGCCGCTTGACATTGCTTGGCGCTACTCCCCATACAAGGCGGATGCAAACCCTGTCCGCGCCGGGTTGGTGAAGATCGAGAGAGAATGGCCATATAGCGGAGCTATCGTTCCAGGTTACCCGACGCTTCACCCGCTGGTCGATGGCTATTGGGAGCTCTTTTGGAAGGTGTATCTCGCCCGACGCGATGCAGAACCGCCTCCGCCGGCCACGCCGCCGTTGCGCGACCGCCCGTAGCCGCCGACGTAAGGAGGCGGATTCCGGCGTGGAGGGACGATCCAGCACCATCCGCCTCCTTACGTCGGCGGCTACGGGGCGCTGCTGAAATTCGGGTCTTTGCTGGCGCTCGCCGCGACACCAATGATCAAGGCCGTCGTGGTGAACGCGAATTGCTGCAAGGCTGACACGGCCCGGGAAATGCTTGGGGAAGTTCTCAAGCGGCTCGCCAAGCGCGAGGTGCTCAAATACCTGCCAGACCATGATCTCAGAAGTCCTGCTGCAGGATAGCCTCGAGTCGGCGGCAAATCTCGCGGCCATATTCGGCCCAGATCCCTTCGCCCCAGTAGCGGAAGCAACTGGTCTGGGCGCAGAGCAGGTGAAACAGGGCATTGCGATACCGGGGTTCGCGCGACGGAATGCCGGGCTGGACTACTTTCTCGTAGAAATGCGCGCTGGCTCGCTGGATTGGGTCCAACAAACTGTCATACCCTTTCACCCAGGAAATGTTGTTCGTCCAACTGCCCCCCTCAGTATGAAACCGGGAATCCTCCCGTTTGAGTTGGTCGATCACCTTGGCCAGTTCCTCGGGACCCGAACCCGGGGGGAGCCGGTCCCAAATGCGCTTCTGGAAAATGGGCTGCAGCGTGGGAAGGTCTTTCTCCCGGATGCCGAGGCCGGCGAGATGTTCCAAGTACTCGCTGCCGTTGAGGATTGGGGTCTCCGAGCCCGAGCATTCCCGAATCACTTCATTGTACTTGGCTGGAAACTCGTTCATCATCACGCCGCCGTTCTCGCCATCGGCAATTTGAAGCACCAGCGGCGGCACTCGTTTCCCGGCGAGTTCCCATGGTGAAAGCCCCTTGGCTTCGTAATACGGCTGCATCTGGGCCACCAGTTTGGTGTCGCTGCCCTGGGTCTTGATGAGCGCAACAATCGTTGCCTCCTCGCCGCGCGAGTTCCGGCAAACCAACCGGTGCGGCAGGTGCTTTCGCTCCGGCCCAGTGCCGGTTTCCGGACGCTCCACGGTATGTTCCTGGACCAGCACCCACCGGTAGCCGCAGTCTTTGAGCGTCTTGACGAACTCATAAGCCGTATCCGGGTGATTGGGCAGGGCCATCTCCGCGGGAGAAAAGCCGCGCACCCGGCCCAGGGCTTCGAGACCGAAGGCCGCCGCAAAATGGTGCTGCCAGGCCCGGACATGCAGGCGATAATCCTGCGGAGGCGTTGAAGGCGCGACCGCATGGCCCCAGGCGCAGCCCAGCCATTCCACCGCCGGGGAGTAGCGCGGCTCGCACGTAAGTCGCCGCAGGCTGGCGAAGACATCGTGCAGCCCCATCTTCCAAAGTCCGTGCAGGAGCGTTCCCGAGTAGTCCAGCATGACTCGCGGTCGTTTGCCTTCCTCGATGAGCGCGGGAATGAATTCGCCCATCCGCTTGTAGCACCAGTGGAACACCGGGGCGTTGTGGTTATCCCCGATATTCTGGTGGTTCATCATGAAATCCAGGTTGCTGATGATTTCGGCCGTTTTGAGCTCCGGCCCGCCGGCGGGAATTAGCGGTTGGTGCATGTGCAGGGCGATGGCAAATCCGCTCCTCGTCCGGCTGAAGTCGCTCGCGCTTCCGGCTGAAGCAGCCGGGCATCCGGCTCCCGCCCGGACCGCCACGGTCACAGCCTCTTCGGAACCGCAGATGCTGGGCAAACCGTCTTGGGTTAGTGGGAGGTCATTCATAAAATCACGAGAACATCTGTCCATCCTTCCCGTAATGCGCCGGAAACCCTTCAAGGTTCGCCAAGATTCTTGCGCCTGGAAAAACTCGGCGCCTCTGGCCGAACCGCAGCCATTCGAGAGCTTGAGGAAATGCCCGCAATGTCCGCTCGCCCAGGGCTTTTGTCTTGAATCCCAGCTCTTGCGGGCGTATAGTGCATAAAATCATGACTGAGATTGCTGAAATCACGCAGGTCCTGCAGGCGATTGGTCGCAGCGAAGAAGGCGCGGCCGAAAAACTGCTTCCGCTGGTGTATGCCGACTTGAGGCGCTTGGCGGCCGCCCGAATGGCGCAGGAACTGTCCGGCCAAACCCTTCAGCCGACGGCCTTGGTGCATGAGGCCTGGTTGCGGCTGGTGTCCGACGGAGACCGAACCTGGCAAAACCGCGCGCATTTTTTCGGCGCGGCCGCGGAGGCCATGCGCCGCATTCTAATCGAGCGGGCACGCCACAAATCCCGGCTTAAGCACGGCGGCGGTCAGTCGCGGTTGAACATCGAGGACCTGGAACTGGCTCAGACGACCCCCGATGACAAGGTTTTACTGGTTGATGAAGCGCTGGCGCTCCTCAAAATCGAGGACCCCGAACTGGAGCGCATTGTCGTGCTGAAATTCTTCGGCGGCTTGAGCAATGCGGAAATCGCTGAGACTCTGGGGCTCGCGCCCCGCACGCTGGACCGGCAGTGGGCCTACGCCAGGGCCTGGCTGTTTCGCTACATTAGCGAGCACGCGTGAACGCCGAGAATTCTGCGACATTTTGGCGAAAGTGGTCTGCCTTTGCCGCAGTAGCGGTACATGGACCGATAGGTACGTGGACAAATGAGTACTCGAACCCCGCGCGAAAAGGCGGTGTTTGTTGAGGCGCTGGAAATAGCCGACCGGGAGCAACGCAGTCAGTTCCTGGACCAGGCCTGCGGCGCCGACCAAGCGTTGCGCGAACAGGTTGAGAAGTTGTTGGCCCTTTCGCAAGGCGCCGGCGATTTCTTCAAAGACTGTGCTCGTGCCTTGGAGCCGGCGGCCGGCGATGCTGCCCAGGTCCTTTCAGCGGCCGAATCCGCGGTCGAGCCTGAGACCCCCGAGACCAGGTGCATCGGCCCGTACAAGTTGCTCCAGAAGCTTGGGGAGGGCGGTTACGGGGTGGTCTATATGGCGGAGCAGGAACAGCCGATTCGCCGCCGGGTGGCCCTGAAGATCATCAAGTTGGGGATGGATACCAAGAGCGTAACCGCCCGGTTCGAGGCCGAGCGCCAGGCGCTCGCCCTGATGGACCATCCCAGTATTGCGCGGGTCCTGGATGCCGGAGCCACCCAGACCGGTCGGCCGTACTTTGTGATGGAATTGGTGTATGGGGTCAAGATCACCGAGTATTGTGACCAGAACCGCGTGAGTATGCAAGAACGGCTGGAGTTGTTCGTTCAGGTCTGCAGCGCGGTCCAGCATGCCCATCAAAAGGGAATCATCCATCGAGACCTCAAGCCCTCCAACATCATGGTGACGATGCATGACGGAGTTCCGGTTCCCAAGGTGATCGATTTCGGAATCGCCAAAGCCACGGAGCAACGCCTGACGGACAAAACGCTGTTCACCTCGTATGCGCAGTTGATGGGCACCCCCGCCTACATGAGTCCCGAACAGATGGAACTGAGCGGGTTGAACCTGGACACCCGGAGCGATATTTACTCCCTCGGGGTATTGCTTTTCGAACTCCTGACGGGGCGCACTCCTTTCGACAGCACGGATTTGTTGAAATCGGGGATGGAGGAGTTGAGACGCACGGTCTGTGAGCGGGAGCCGTTGAGACCATCCGCAACGCTCCAAACGCTCAACAACGAGCAATTAACCAAGACGGCAAGGATGCGGCGCACAGAGCCTCCCCGGCTGTTGTCTCAAGTCCGCGGAGATTTGGACTGGATTGTGTTGAAGTGCCTGGAAAAGGACCGAACCCGTCGCTATGCGACAGCCGACGGCTTGGCGGGCGACATTGAACGATATCTGAACGATGAGCCAGTCATCGCTCGACCTCCAAGCCGGCTTTATCGCTTGCGAAAACTCATCCGGCGTAACCGCCTGGTTTTCGCCGCCAGCGGAGCGGTCGCACTGGCGCTGATCGTTGGTCTGGGCGCCTCGACGTGGCTCTTGTCCCGAGAACGCGAGCTGCGCCAGCGGGCTATCGCGGCGGAGCAGGAGCAGGCGCGGTTGCGAGGGATCGCCGAACGCGAGTTGGCGAGCGAGGCCGAGTTGCGCCAACAAGCTGAAGCCAGGGGCAAGATCGCGCAGGCAGCCTCGCTCATTGAAAAGGGGGCTTATCCCGAAGCCGACGCTTTGGTCGGTCAACTGCCGCTCAAACAATCCACCATGGAAGGGGCCGCGGTGTTCCGAGCCCTCGGGGAATGGCAGGCGATTCAGGAGCACTGGCCGGCCGCCAGAGACCGGTTTTTGCTTCTGGAGCACGTCACCCAGGCGGATGAACCGGAGGACACCACAATGGATTCCACCCGGATGGCGGTGACACTCGTCGAGTGTCGCGACCGCGAGGCCTACCAGCAGTATCGTCTCGAAACCATCCGGAAGTACGCCAACACGGTGGACCCCATTATAGCGGAACGCACGGTCAAGAACTGTCTCCTACTCCCAGGGAACGACGCCTTAATCAAAGCGCTGGACCCCCTGGCGCAGGTGGTGCTCAAATCCCTGGAGGCGGTTGATCTCTCGGACCCCAGCAGACGTTGGAACATCCCCTGGCGCTGCCTCTCTTTGGCCCTTTGGGAATACCGCGTGGGGAGTTTTTCAGAAGCCATCAATTGGTCCCGCCGCTGCCTCAACTATGGCAGTACCACGGGCCGAGTCGCCGCCGCCCGGACGGTGCTGGCAATGGCGCTATACCGGCTGGGCGACAGCGAGCACGCCAATTTCGAACTGGGTCAGGCTCGCACGCCCGTCGAGGCAAAATTCAAGTCTTCGCTGGATGCGGGGGAAGGAAGTCAGGGGTTCTGGTTCGATTGGATCCTGGACCGCATACTGCTTCGTGAAGGGACCGAGTTGATGGGGAAGGCTTCCACCGCTCCCCCGAGGGAGCAGAAGACTGTTTCCGATTGAGACCTGGAGATAGGCATGCCGCTCCCGGCCGCATCGGGTGAAATCGCTGAGAAAGTAATCGCCGAAAATCCTGCAATATTCTGGCGCAAGTGGTCTGCCTTTATCGCATTAGAGTTCAATGGACAAATGAGCACCCGAATCCCGCGTGAAAAGGCGGTGTTTGTTGAGGCGCTGGAAATAGCCGACCCGGAACAACGCCGTCAGTTCCTGGACCAGGCCTGTGGCGCCGACCAGGCGTTGCGCGAACAGGTTGAGAAATTGTTGGCCCTTTCGCAAAGCGCCGGCGATTTCTTCAAAGACTGTGCTCCTGCCTTGGAGCCGGCGGCCGCCGATGCTGCCCAGGTCCTTTCGGCGGCGGAATCGGCGCTGGAGCCTGAAATCCCCGAGACCAAGTGCATCGGCCCCTACAAGTTGCTCCAGAAGCTTGGGGAAGGAGGTTACGGGGTGGTTTATATGGCGGAGCAGGAACAGCCGATTCGCCGCCGGGTGGCCCTGAAAATCATCAAGCTGGGGATGGACACCAAAAATGTGATCGCCCGGTTCGAGGCTGAGCGCCAGGCGCTGGCCCTGATGGATCATCCCCATATTGCGCGGGTTCTGGATGCTGGAGCCACCGAGACCGGCCGGCCGTACTTCGTGATGGAATTGGTGTATGGGGTCAAGATCACCGAGTACTGCGACCAGAACCGCGTTAGCATGCGGGAACGACTGGAGTTGTTCATCCAGGTCTGCAACGCGGTCCAGCACGCCCACCAAAAGGGGATCATCCATCGAGACCTCAAGCCGTCGAACATCATGGTCACCATGCACGACGGGGTCCCGGTTCCCAAAGTGATCGACTTCGGGATTGCCAAAGCCACCGAGCAACGCCTGACGGACAAGACGCTCTTCACCTCGTATGCGCAATTGATGGGCACCCCCGCCTACATGAGTCCGGAACAGATGGAGTTGAGCGGGTTGAACCTGGACACCCGTAGCGACATTTACGCCCTGGGGATACTGCTCTACGAACTGCTGACGGGTCGCACTCCCTTTGACACGACGGATTTGTTGAAATTGGGGGTGGAGGAATTGCGGCGCACGGTTTGTGAGCGGGAGCCGCCGAGGCCGTCAACAAAACTCAAAACACTGAACAATGACGAGTTAACCAAGGCCGCCAGGAGACGCCAGGTCGAACCGCCCCGGCTGTTGTCTCAGCTTCGAGGTGATTTGGACTGGATCGTGCTCAAGTGCCTCGAGAAGGACCGAACCCGCCGCTATGCGACAGCCAATGGGCTGGCGATGGACATCGAGCACTACTTGCTACAGGAACCCGTTCTGGCGCGTCCACCGAGCCAGTTGTATCGGCTGCAAAAGCTTGCGCGCAGGCATCGAATGGTGTTCCTGTCCGGAGCCGCCGCGGTGATCACGTTGTTGGCAGGGAGCATTAGTACAACTTGCCTTTTGATTAAGGAACGAGCGGCCTTGCGGAGCGCGGTGGTTGCTCGCCTACGGGCGGAAACTGCCACTGCTCATGAAGCGCAACTGCGGCGCGAAGCCGAGTCGCGTGAAACTGTGAAAGAGATTAGTTTCCTGATGGCCCAAAACAATTACGAGCAAGCCGATGAATTACTCAGTCGGGTTCCGATTGAAGGGCCGTCGCTGGAAACCGAAGCCCTGTTGCGCATTTTAGGTGATTGGAATGCGATTAATGGCCGCTGGCCGCGAGCCATTGAGCGCTTCGCGTCATTAGCCAAACTGCACCCACAAGAGGGTTCGGGAGCCTCGCTGGACCAGTTCAAACTTGGCATAGCGTTGCTGGAGTCGGGCAAACGGGATGATTATGAGCGGTTCCGCCAGGAGATGGTTGGGCGGTTTGGGAGCGCGGGCGGCACGACCAACTTCCTGGACCGGCGGATTGCGTCTTGCCTGCTGTTGCCCGCAAACCAGCAACTCCTGCAGAATCTCCAACCAATGGCAGAGGCCGCCCAAAAGGCGCTTTCTGACGGTCCCGGTTTTCGCCGGTCTTCGATCGCGTCATCCCTTGCATTACTCGAGTATCGGCGCGGGAATGACACCAAAGCCACGACTCTTTGCGCGCGCTGCCTCAGTTCTCCCGACTGCGATAATCCCCGAGCCGCCCTGGCGCATGCGATCCAGGCGCTGGCGTACTGGAGGCTGGGTCAATATGCGGAAGGGTTCACGGAGCTGAGCCGCGCCCAGGAGCGGATCAACCCGGTATTCAAGAACGGGTTCGGCCTCAACGCGAAGAATAGCCCCGGGCAGAATTGGTTCGACTGGGTGTTGGCCGAACTGAGCCGGGCCCAGGAGCGGAACAGCCCGGCATTCAAGAACGGGTCCGGCCTCAATCCGAAGAATAACCCGGCGCAGAATTGGTTCGACTGGGTCCTGGCCGACATCCTCATGCGCGAGTGCCAGGAGCAAGTTCTGGAAACCGACCGTTCGCTGGCACAACTGAGAGCGCCGGCCTCGAGCGGGGGATCCGCCGCCAAGTACCGTCTTTTAGGCGAGTGGCATGCACTGCGCCAGGAGTGGCGCGAGGCGGCCGAACGCTTGGGGGTGGTAGTCGAAATGGACCGAGTGGATGGTTGGGAGACGATCACGCTGGACTATTTCAAGCTCAGTCTCGCGTTGGTCGAGGCCGGCAGGCGGGACGAATTTAACCGTTTCCGCGACGAGTTCGTTGCGCGCTATGGCCACACGACCAATGCCACGGCGGCGAATCGGGTCATCAAATCCACCCTCCTGTTGCCCGCCTCCCAACAACTCTTGGAGCTTCTCGACCCGTCCGCGCGTGCCTGCGAAGAAGCGACTACGAACAGCTCCGTTTATACCGCAGCCTGGAACTCGTTATCGCTGGAATTGCTGGAGTATCGCCGGGGGAACTACGCCAGGGCAAGCGAGCTTTGCCGCAAATCCCTGGCCTACCCCGAAAGGAATGCGCTATGGACCACCACCGCGCAACTGATTCTGGCGATGTCTTACTGGCGGGTGCACCAGTACCGGGAAGCCGTGCCCAAAATGATCGAAGCCCAGGAGCGAATCGACACCGAGTTCGGGAACGGGCTTGATCCCAACCCCAGTAACGACCCCGAACATCACTGGTACGATTGGGTTCTTGCGCGGATTCTCTTGCGCGAGTGCCAGGAGCAGGTTCTGCAGACGGACCGGTCGCTGGCGCAAGCCACGCCGCCCGCCGCCAGTCTGGCCAGCGCGGCCGATTACCGCGCGCTGGGCGAGTGGCACGCGCTGCGCCAGGAGTGGCGCGACGCGGCCGGGTGGTTCGGCGCGCTCCTGAAGATAGATCGACTGGACGACTGGGATGTTGCCACACTGGATTATCTGGCCCGCGGCGCTGTCCTGGCAGAGATCGGCGATCGAACGAACTACGAGAGCTTTTGTCAGGAAGCTGTCGGTCGATTCAAAGAAACGGACATTCCGCCTGCCGCCGAGCGAATCGTCAAAATCAGCCTGCTCCAGCCTGCGGACGGCACAACCCTCGCCGCGCTGGCGCCGTTAGCCGAGCTTGCGGCTCGTCCTTTCACCAAAGCAGATGAAGGCCCGGAAATCATTGCCTTTCGCGAAGCCTGGCGAGCGAGCTCGCTCGCGCTTCTCGAGTACCGGAGAGGTGATTATGCCAAAGCCATTGAATGGTGCCGCAGTTCCCTGGCCTGCCGCCAGGATATCCCTGTGCGAACTGCCACCGCCCGTCTCATCCTCGCCATGTCTCTTCGACAGGGCGGAGAGCACGAAGCCGCCCTCCCTGAGCTTGAGCAAGCGCGCAAGATCATCGAGAGCGGATTCGACGACGGGCTGAAGCACGGTAGGTCCGACCGCGGGCTCTGGTTCGATTGGGTATTCGCCCGGGTCCTGTTGCGTGAAGCCTCGGAATTGCCGCACACCAAAGGCGGCTCCGCACAAGCCCGAGCCCCTTGACCCGCAGGGCTGTTTCGCCACCTCACCAAGCAGAAGCGCACCGTGAAATTTCTGAGATGATTTTGACGTAATTGGTCTGCGTTTGGCGCATTAGTAGTACATGGACAGTTAGGTACGTGGACAAATGAGCACCCGAATCCCGCGCGAAAAAGCGGTGTTTTGCCAGGCGCTGGAAATCGCTGACCCGGAGCAACGCCGTCAGTTCCTGGATCGGGCTTGTGGGACCGACCAGGCGTTGCGCGAACAGGTTGAGAAATTGTTGGCGCTTTCGCCAAGCGCCGGCGATTTCTTTAAGGAATGCGCGCCGGCCCTGGAATCCGAACCGGCCGATGCCGATCAGGTCCTTGTAGCGGCCGAATCGGCGCTGGCGCCTGAAATCCCCGAGACCAAGCGCATCGGCCCCTACAAATTACTCCAGAAGCTTGGGGAAGGGGGTTACGGGGTGGTCTATATGGCGGAGCAGGAACAGCCGATTCGCCGCCGGGTGGCACTGAAGATCATCAAGCTGGGGATGGACACCAAAAACGTGATCGCCCGGTTCGAGGCCGAGCGCCAGGCCCTGGCCCTGATGGACCATCCCAATATCGCGCGGGTTCTGGATGCTGGCGCGACCGAAACCGGCCGGCCTTACTTCGTGATGGAACTGGTCTATGGCGTCAAAATCACCGAGTACTGCGACCAGAACCGCGTGAGCATGCAGGAACGGTTGGAGTTGTTCATCCAGGTCTGCGACGCGGTCCAGCACGCCCATCAAAAGGGGATCATCCATCGCGACCTCAAGCCGTCGAACATCATGGTGACGATGCATGACGGCGTGCCGGTTCCCAAGGTGATCGATTTCGGGATTGCCAAGGCCACCGAGCAACGCCTGACGGACAAGACGCTCTTCACCTCCTACGCCCAGTTGATGGGCACGCCCGCCTACATGAGTCCCGAGCAGATGGAGTTGAGCGGGTTGAACCTGGACACCCGCAGCGACATTTACTCCCTCGGGGTATTGCTTTACGAACTGCTGACGGGTCGCACTCCCTTTGACACCACGGATTTGTTGAAATTGGGGGTGGAGGAACTGAAACGCACGGTGTGTGAGCAGGAGCCGTTGAGTCCGTCGGCCAAACTCCAAACGCTGAACAATGAGGAACTAACCAAGACGGCCAAGCTGCGGCGCATCGAGGCTCCCCGGCTGTTGTCTCAACTCCACGGTGATTTGGACTGGATTGTGCTGAAGTGCCTGGAAAAGGACCGAACCCGCCGCTATGCGACAGCTAGTGGGCTAGCGGAGGACATAGAGCGTTACTTGCATCAGGAAGCCGTTCTAGCGCGTCCACCCAGTCGGTTATACCGGCTGCAGAAGCTCGTGCGCAGAAACCGAATGGTGTTCGTGTTCGGAGCCGCCACCGCCGCGGCTTTGCTCCTGGGCAGCATTACTTCAACCTGGCTTTTGATTAAGGAACGAGAAGCCCGCCGGGAAGCGGTACGCGGCCGCGCGAACGAGGCCCTGTTACGGCAGCAGGCCGAAGCACGGGCGGCCATTGGCCAGGCGGCGGCGCTGGTGGGTGAGAACCAGTTTGCCGCCGCGGACCAGTTGATGACCCGAGTCACTTTTCCGGAAAACGGGCTGGGCGGCGAGGCGGTGTTCCGGCCCATGGGCGATTGGGCCGCGGCCCAAGGCCTGTGGCTGCGCGCGGCCGAATATTTCAAATTGCTCTTGCGGGTTGACCAAATGCAAACGCCGGATGTCGCCACCTTGGACAGCACGCGCTGTGCGGTCGCCTTGATTAAAGCGGGTGACCAGCCGGGCTACGACCAGTTTCGCCGTGATATCATCGAGCGTTTTGCCAGCACCCGCTATCCGGTGGAGGCCGAACGCACGGTGAAGAACAGCCTGCTGCTGCCGGCGGACAAAACGGTTATGGCGGCCTTGGCGCCTTTGGCCGATCTTTCCGTCAAAGCGTTGCCGATGGGCACGCCCACGGCGGCGGAGGAGCCGTGGCCGGGCGCCACCGCCTGGCGCTGTGATTCCCTGGCCCTGTGGAGTTATCGTCAGGGAGACTACGCCGCAGCCGTCGGTTGGTGCCAGCGATGTCTGTCTTACGGAAATGACGATCCAGCCCGGGTCGCCGCTGCCAATGCCATCCTGGCCATGTCCTATTATCGGCTCGGCCAAGTGCAGAATGCGAGCAACGCGTTGGCTCTCAGCCGCAATCTCGCGGACGGCAACGGCGGGCGGGGATATTGGTTTGACTGGACGCTCGACCGAATTCTTATGAATGAAGCTGCGGCATTGATTGAAAAACAAGCGCCTTCTTCATCCACCCCGCCTTTATTCAAAGAACGCGAAGCGCTGCGGCGCCGGCAGGCCGAGGCGGGCGAAGTCATCGCCAAAGCGGCGTCGCTGGTTAACAAGAACCAGATGGCGGAAGCCGACCAACTCGTAGGCACGCTTCCTGTGTCCGGTGACACGGCGACGCTGGGCGTGGTGGTGTTTCGCGTGCTGGGAGATTGGGCGGCGGTTCAGGGAAACTGGCGTCGCGCGGCGGAGTATTATTCCGCTTCGGCGCCGCTGGACCGGTTCGAGACACCATTTCTGGCCACGCAGCATTACATCAAATATGCGGTGGTTCTCGCCGAAATGGACGACCGGCGCGCTTATGAACATTTCTGCCGCGAATCCATGAAGCAATTCGGGGATATCGCCAATCCGCACCTCGTCGAGCGGATTGTTAAAAGCTGTTCGCTCCTGCCCCCGAGCGCCAGCTTGCTCGCCGCGCTCTCGCCGTTGGCGGAGAAGATGGTAGAATCCATCCGCACGGAGACGGATCCGAACCACTGGGCGCTGCCGTGGCAGTGCATGTCGCTGGCGTTGTTTGAATACCGTCGCGGCAATTACGCTGAAGCGGTCAATTGGGGCAATCGCTGTTTGAGCTTCAAGCAAGTTTCCGCAATGGAGCGCGTGGCCGGCACCCAAGCCATTCTGGCGATTTCCTATCGTCAACTCGGCCAAGCCGAACAGGCCCGGTCAGCACTGGCGAAAAGCCGCGAATTGGTTGAGGAACGCTGGAAAACCCCTTTTACCGTCAATGCTGACTCGCGCGGCTGGTGGTATGACTGGTTTTTTGCCGGAATTCTGGAACGTGAAGCCGCGGCGACAATCGAGCCGCCGGCGCCTGCTACAAAAAAATGAGTTGTAATTTTGGCGCAATTGGTCTGCGTTTGGCGCATTAGCCATACATGGACAGTTAGGTACGTGGACAAATGAGCACTCGAATCCCGCGCGAAAAAGCGGTGTTTTGCCAGGCGCTGGAAATAGCCGACCCGGAGCAACGCCGTCAGTTCCTGGACCGGGCTTGTGGGACCGACCAGGCGATGCGCGAACAGGTCGAGAAACTGTTGGCGCTTTCGCAAAGCGCCGGCGATTTCTTTAAGGAATGCGCGCCGGCCCTGGAATCCGAACCGGCCGATGCCGATCAGGTCCTTGCAGCGGCCGAATCGGCGCTGGAGCCTGAGCTCCCCGAAAGCAAGCGCATCGGCCCCTACAAATTATTGCAGAAGCTTGGGGAAGGGGGTTACGGGGTGGTCTATATGGCGGAGCAGGAACAGCCGATTCGCCGCCGGGTGGCACTGAAGATCATCAAGCTGGGGATGGATACCAAAAGCGTGATCGCCCGGTTCGAGGCCGAGCGCCAGGCGCTGGCCCTGATGGACCATCCCAATATCGCGCGGGTTCTGGATGCCGGCGCGACCGACACCGGTCGGCCGTACTTTGTCATGGAACTGGTCTATGGGGTCAAGATCACCGAGTACTGCGACCAGAACCGCGTCAGCATGCAGGAACGGTTGGAGTTGTTCATTCAGGTCTGCAACGCAGTCCAGCATGCCCATCAAAAGGGAATCATCCATCGCGACCTCAAGCCCTCCAACATCATGGTGACGATGCATGACGGGGTCCCGGTTCCCAAGGTGATCGATTTCGGGATTGCCAAGGCCACCGAACAACGCCTGACGGACAAGACGCTCTTCACCTCCTATGCCCAGTTGATGGGCACCCCCGCCTACATGAGCCCCGAACAGATGGAGTTGAGCGGCTTAAACCTGGACACCCGCAGCGACGTTTACTCCCTCGGGGTATTGCTTTACGAACTGCTGACGGGTCGCACTCCCTTTGACACCACGGATTTGTTGAAATTGGGGGTGGAGGAATTGAGACGCACGGTTTGTGAGCGGGAGCCGTTGAGTCCCTCGGCCAAACTCCGAACGCTGAACAACGAGGAATTGACCAAGACCGCCAGGAGGCTGCACATCGAACCGCCGCGGCTGTTGTCTCAACTTCGAGGTGATTTGGACTGGATCGTGCTGAAATGCCTGGAAAAAGACCGAACCCGCCGCTATGCGACAGCCAATGGGCTGGCGCAGGACATCGAGCACTACTTGCGAGAGGAACCCGTTCTGGCGCGTCCACCCAGCCAGTTGTACCGGCTGCAAAAGCTGGCGCGCAGGAACCGGGTTGTGTTCCTGTTCGGAGCCGCCACCGCCGCGGCTTTGCTCCTGGGCACCATCATTTCGACAATGATGTTCGTTAAAGAGCGGGAGGCCCGAACTTCCGAGGCACGGCTCAGGAAAGAGGCCGAATTGCGAGAACAGGCGTCTCATGTCGCGTCCTTGGTGACCCAAGGCCGTTTTGACGAGGCCGACAAGCTCGTGGCGGGTCTCCCGCTAAACAAGCCTTCGCTCGAGGTTTCCTCCGAATTCCGCGCCCTGGGCGACTGGCACGCCGCCAATGGCCGGTGGCCCGAAGCCGTAGGCCGCTTCGACTCGGTCGTCAAGGTGAACCAACTCGATCCTCCAGACCTGGTTTCCGAGGATCATTTGAAATTGGCTGTCACCGTCCTCAAGTCGGGAAGCCGGCCGGGCTACGAGGAATTCCGGCGGTCCGAAGTAGCCAAACTCGGCCTGACCAATCTCGCCTCAGATTACTGCGCCTTCAAGGCCGCTCTGCTGCTGCAACCCGATCCAAATCTGCTGCAGCTTTTCACCCTCGGGGAGGAAGCGGTCGAAAAGAGATTTCCCAACGACAAAGAGATGCGCCCAAACCCGCCTCAGGCGGCACAATGGTCGGAGGTATTGGCTCTGCTGGAGTATCGGGAGGGGCATTTTTCTAAAGCCCTCTTTTGGGGCTATCACTGCGAGAAATACCCGGTGTATAATGCCAACGCCGCAGCCATCGCGACTGTTTCCTTGATCAAGGCGGTGTCAAACTGGCGGTCGGGTAATTACCAGAGTGCGGTGGTGGATTGGACTGTAGCGTACGAGTTGATCCAGGCCAGGTCGCGGCAAGGCCTTAAATTCGAAAGCCCCTCCTCAGCATTGTTCCCAGGGGCGCCCGAAGATCTGGAAGGTCCTTGGTACGAGTGGATGATTGCCGATCTTCTGATGGGCGAGTGCAATGAGTTGCTTGCGGACAGTGATCGCACCCTGGGTTCGGGGTCCGCCTCCAACAATGGTTCCCGGTTTGCCAATGGGTCTTACTATCCTCTGTTTCGCGCGCTGGGTGAGTGGCACGCCATACGCGGTGAATGGGAAAAGGCGCGCAACCGCTTTGAGGATGTTTTGCGGTTCCAGCAACCGGAGGAGACGCGTTCTTCAGGGGATTATTACCACGAGGCCCTGGCCTTGCTCAAGCTGGGCGACGAAACTGGCTTGGCGCGCCTGCGCGAGGCCGCCCTTAAGCGGTTCAAAGGCACCACCAACGAAGCGACCGCTCAATACGCTGTGGAAATCGGTTTGCTCCTGCCCACCGGCGATTCTACCTTGGCCAGCCTGGAGCCCCTGGTTGAGCTTTTAAGCCGTGCCGTGGCCCCCACCGGCTCGATCAGTGACCCGCCAAGGGCGCGTGAGGACCTCATGTGCCTTGGGCTCTTTGAATACAGGCGCGGCAATTACGCCAAGGCAGTGGACCGGTGCCGGCGCAGCCTTGACTCCGTGAGTGTCGCCATCCCCGCGGTCCAGGATGAGGCCATCCTGGCCATGTCTCTCCACAAGCTTGGAGACGATACGACGGCGCGCTCGGAGCTTGACAAGGCTAAGCGCCTTGCCCAGAGGGGTCTCAACTCTGGAGTTGACTCATGGTGCTGGCGTGATTGGGTGTTCGCCCGCCTCTTGCTGCAGGAGGCCGACGGCTTGATTGCGCAGGCGCAGCTTCCCGAACCCAACTCTGCTCCGCGATAGCCCTGAGCCGCTTTAATGGCCAATGGGCGGAGAATCCTGGCGAACTTCGGGAGCGTTTTGTCGCATTACTAGGGGAATGGACACACGAGGCCCGAACGCAGACCGTCCTGACTCACGCGATTCACGGGTGAATCAGCTCGGCGCAGGCTTAAAGGACACGTCGTTTGTCGAGAATGGAAGGTGGTCTCGCACCCGTGTCCGGGCGATTGCGTTGGCACTGCTGACTGCGGTTGGCATCTACTTGTGCTTCCGTTTGGCGCGGCCTTGTATCCCATCCCTCGTCTGGGCCGGTGCGCTGGCGTTGGTCTTCGCTCCGTTGCAGCGATGGCTTGAGGCGAGAGTGAAACGACCGAACCTGGCGGCAGCCTTTTCTCTGGTCGTCATTGGCTTGCTCGTCGTAGCCCCGGCGACCTGGTTTGCCCAAACGCTCGCGGAACAAGCCACGTTGGTCCCGGAAAACATCCAAAAACAAATCGCCGCCGGTAAATGGCACGTGCCTGGCGACCAACATCCGAAATTAGCTCACTTTCTAGCTTTGGTTGAACGGCAGGTTGGTTCGCCGGAAAACGCCTCGATGGCCACGACTTGGCTCAAGACCATGCTCTCGAGGTTGATAAAGGAATCGGCTGTTGCGGCGGTTCAGGTTTCTCTCACGTTGTATTTCATGTTCTATTTTCTGCGTGATCGGGCTCGCGTGCTCAAGAACATCCGCTCGTTCCTTCCCTTGAGCGAACGGGAGACCGACACGCTCCTCTCCCGGGTCAGCGACACGATCCATGCGACCCTCTATGGCATGCTCGCCCTCTCCGCGCTCCAGGGTGTGCTCGGCGGGCTGATGTTCTGGGGGTTGGGGGTTCCTTCCCCCTGGTTTTGGGCGCTGGTGGCGGCGGTATTCGCATTCGTGCCGGTGCTGGACACATTTGTCCTTTGGCTCCCAGCGGCAGTGTATCTTGGACTGGAAGGCAGGTGGGGAGAAGCTCTCGTGGTGGCTGCGCTGGGCAGTCTCCTGGTCCGGGGGATCGAGATTTTCCTTTATCCGGTCCTGGTGAAAGACCGGTTGCGGGCCCCTTCGGTAAGCATCTTCGTCGCCCTCCTGGGCGGGTTGGTCCTCTTTGGCTGGAGTGGACTGGTCCTTGGGCCGGTAATCCTTACGGTCACGAGCGCTCTCCTCGACATCTGTGCCAAGCGATTCGCTGAGCCGCCAGTTGGGACTCGGAGCCCGGATCGCCCAAAGACTGCCTCCCTTGGGATGAGGTCGTCGCACTCGGCCTGAAGCGGGGAGTCGAATAACCCGACGCTTTGGGCGTCAAACATCAAAGTAGAGTATGAGCAACCGAAATCACTTCTCCGTTGCGGTTCTGGCGGCATTCATGGCCTCGGGGTTGCCTCTGAAAGCTGCGAGTTATGCGCCAATCAATGGAACCTACAACGGATTGTTTTTCCAGACCAACGGCGCATGGGAGCAAAGCGCCGGGCTGATTGCCATCACCACGACCTCGCGCGGCTCTTACAGCGCCAAGGTCCAGGTGGGGGCAGACCATTATTCCCACTCGGGCGCGCTCAGCGCGGACGGCGAGGCCGCCTTCCGGGTCGCCCAGCGCTACGGGAATTGGCTGAACGTGGCCTTCCAGGTCGACCTGGCTGACACGGATGTCATCGCGGGCACCGTGAGCAATTCCACATGGGTGGCCGCCTTCTACGCCGATCGGGCGGTGTTTGATGGGCGCGTCAACGTTTGCACCAATGCGGGGAGATATACGCTGATCCTCCCCGGCGACCCCAGCTCAACGAACTCGCCGGGAGGTGATAGTTACGGGACCGTGAACCTCAGCACATCCGGGCGCCTGACTTTCTCGGGGTTTCTGGCCGATGGGCACAGGGTGAGCCAATCGGCTACGGTGTCCAAGGATGGTCGGTGGCCGCTTTTCATCCCGCTCTATTCGGGGTATGGCGCCTTGTACTCGTGGCTCCTCTTCAACGACTCGACGAACGGGGCCATTAGCGGCACGGTTGCCTGGGAGAAGCCTGCCTTGAGCTGGGAATGGTTCTATCCTGCCGGGTTCTCGCTCCAGGCGCCGGTTCTGGGGTCGCATTACGCGCACCCGCCGCATGCGACCCCGGTGTTGGACTTCTCGAACGCCTGGCTGGCCTTCAACGGCGGCCAACTCGACCAGTCGATCACCAACAACGTCCTCCTGACGGCCGATAACCGCCTCCTGAACATGGATTCGGGCTGGTTGCGGTTCTCCTTCTCGTTGGGCACGGGCACCTTTAGCGGGCGTTACCGGGACTATGACACCTGGACCGAGATCGATTTCAGCGGGGTCGTGCTGCAGGACCATAATGTCGCCGCCGGCTGCTTTCCGGGCTGGGACCAAAGCGGCGAAGTCTGGCTTCAGAGCCAATAGTCTCCCCGATCCCCGTTTCTCCGCCCTCGCGAAACGGCGATGATCCGCTCGCCTGGTCAGGCAGATGCGATCCTCTGGACCTGGTTATGATTTGTCACGCCAGATAGAAAAGAGAATCAAGGCAGCTCCTATGATGGCTCCGATGCCGAAGCTGTTGTATAGATCGACCCCTCCAAGGGTCGCCCCTTTCCCGAAAGCGACGATAATGGAAGTCCCAACGACCAGCGCTGAGGTGATCGCCGACACCGCCAGCCGGTTGGAGGCTCGAGTCAAATGTTTTTGCAGGTTCTCAAGCTGGTCGAGATCGATTCGAACTCTCAGGTTGCCGGTTTTAACCGTTTGGATTCCGCGGAGTATCTCTTTGGGCAGCCCAGCGAATAACTCTAAATATTGTGTGAGAACTTTAAGCCCGCGTCTCCCTAAGGCTTTCGGAGAGAACTGCTTGATGAGCGCTTCCTGAAGGGTGGGTCGTATAGCAACCATCATGTCGAATGCCGGGTCGAGTTTCTTAAATGCCCCATCGAGGGAGACAAAGACTTTGAGCAGCATGGCCTGATCCGGGGGCATGGACAGATGGTTGTTTCGGCCCAAAGCCAACAAGTCTCCGACCATGGCCGACAGATCCATGCGGTCCATGGATCTCCCGGAATGCCTGCTCAGAAATTCGTCAACGGCTTCCAACAGATCCCCCGGGTCTTCTCCCGCCCTGTCGGACCATTGTAGAAGGATCGTGCAGAGGCCCTCGGCATCATGCTGCGACAAGGACAGCAGGAGTTTCATAATCTGTTGCCGCCTGACCTCAGATACGCGTCCAACCATGCCAAAGTCGACGAAGGCGATGCGTTCCCCTGGCAAAATGAAGAAATTTCCGGGATGCGGATCCGCATGGAACACCCCATCCACCATAATCATCTTGAGCACGGCATTGGCGCCGATTTGGGCAAGGCGTTTGCGGTCCATACCGGCTTCATCGATGGCTTGAATATTCACCCCCGGGATGCCGTCCACGTATTCCTGGACAATGATGCGTTCTTTTGTCCATTCCCAATAGACCTTGGGAATCACGATGCGATCATTATCTTCGAAGTTCGCCGCCACTTGTTCGGCGTTTTGCGCTTCCGTCATGAAGTTGAGTTCATTGCGTAAAGACCTCACAAATTGCTGGACGACCTTTTGGGGACGATAGGCGGCCAGCTCCGGGACTTTCTTTTCAGCTAACGACGCCAAATACGTTAGCAAGTGCATATCGGATTCAATGCTTTTCCGGATCCCCGGGCGTTGAATCTTGAGTGTCACTTGGGTCCCGTCTTTCAAGGTGGCCCGGTGAACCTGGGCCAACGAGGCGGCAGCCAGTGGTTTGGTATCGACCTCTTCGAAGATTTCTTCAAGGGGGGCTCCCAAATCTTCTTCGATCTGAGGGCGAAGGTCTTTGAAGTCCAGGCATGGGGCCTGCGATTGGAGCTTTTCGAATTCACTGATCCACTTCGGTCCGAACAAGTCCGGGCGGGTGGCAAGAATTTGGCCAAGTTTGACAAAGGTCGGCCCGAGAACTTCAAAGAGCCGGCGCAAACGCTGCGGACGGTCAAGGTGGGCGACCTCCTCTGCGTACTTCCACCCTAGAATCTTGCCGGTGCGTTCAGCCGCGGCCTCAAGACCCATGAGTTTGAAGAGATCGCCGAAGCCGGCAATGCTGAATGCTCTGATGATTACGCGCAGCCGATCTAGATCGGCAAGTTTGGATCGGAGTCCCATCGTTTAGCCTTCCGGTGATTTTCGTTTTGGCGTTTGGAGGATTCTAACTGAGAGCGATGAGCGAGACCGGTTCTCGAATCGTCGTCTCACTTTCCCGACATCTTGGCTGACGTTCGTGCCGACCTGGCAACTGCGACCGATACTGGGTGGGCGACTGGCCAAGTTTGTCCCGGAACACCCGGCCGAAGTGGGTGGGCGACTGGAATCCCACGTGATAGGCGATTTCACTCACGCGCAAATGGGGGTTGAGCAGAAGATTCTTGGAGTCCTCCAGGCGGATGAGAGAAACGTAATCAGTGAAGTTCAGGCCGGTACACTTCTTGAATAACCTACAGAGGCGGCATGAGCTGATATTGACGAATTGGGCGACCTGCGCCAGACCCAGGCGCTCGGTGCGGTGTTCCCGAATAAAGGCTTTGGCCTTGGCGATTATCGGGGATTCGGCGATGTCGCGCTGGATGAGGACCTGGTTGCTCAGCATGGAAAGGTGTTGCGCGAAGATGCTGAGCAACTTGACCACCGATGCCTGCTGGTTGCCCGGCATAACCCGCGTGCCAAAGTAGGCTTTTCGCAACTCGCGGCAGCCCGCGTCCACTCCCCATTCGGCCGCCAATTTGACACTCTCTTGAAACGGGCGTTCGGTGGGCTCTTTGCGAAAGACCTGGCCGGTCTGCAAAAAGCCAATCAACCGGTCTCCCTGGCGCACCGGCACTGCGGTTTCCGTCAAACCGGCCCAGCAAACGACCGTGTGCGGTTCATTTTTCGCTGCCTGTGACAGCTTCTCCAGGACGACCAGACAGGCGCCGCAGCTCCGGCTCTTTTCCGCCATCAACGCGCAAAACGGGCTCTCGTTTCGCTTCCCGTGATTGCAGAGCTGCCAGGATTCTTTCGCGCGCAGGGCGATGGGCAGGCCCGTCGCCTCCGTGAAGGCGTGTTCGTAGTCTGCGAAAAGCCTCGAACCGGCCAGCGCCTTGAGCAACTCCCGATCGCCCTCCGCTGTGGGTCCGGAAGAGGAATGCTCCGTGGGTGATGCGCTGCCCTCGACGCTTCGGGGAAGTCCGGCTGCAGGCGCGAAACGGCCGCCATTTCGCCGGCCTAATTCGCTTTGGTTGGCCCAAGCAGGATCGCCCGGGGTTGGATTCCGGAAACGGATCCGTGGCAAGGTGAACCTTGGTTTCGGTTTTAAGCCCTGCTTGAGTCCGGCCACCGATTCGTGTGGCGAGCAGTCTGGAAGAGCACCGGGCATACCCGGCACGACCTGATCGAAGGTCAGGCGCCGCTGGTAAAACGCATTGGGGTCGCCGGACAATCGGAGCGGCCCGCAGTTGCAGCGTGCGAGGAGATTCTCCTTCTCAATGGGTCTGCTTTTCATACAACTTCAAAAGGGCGAGGGGCCTCCACATTTGGCGCGGATGGCGTAAACGGCGAAGATTAGAGCAGCCCAACTGAGGAGCACAAGAATCCAGATCAGGATCAGCTCCCAAGCCAAAGGATTAGCTCTGTCGGCTGGCGGGCCCGTCGCCCCTTCCTGCTCCGCGGGGTATCGTCCCGAACGATCCGTGACTCGACGGGTTTGCGAGGGCAGACCCGGCGCAGTCCGGGAGGCGCGTTCGATGGCTGGAGTGTCCTCTGTCCGTCTGCTGGGATTGGTTTGATAGCGTTGGATCATACCAGCAGCGAGGTTGAGGATTTCAAGGCCACGGTGATGCGGATAATCGCGCAAATACGAGCCAGGGTCCGCCTCGTTACCTCGGCGGCTACCATTTGCAAACACGCTCTTAGATGAACTGGGGACGGGGTCATGGCGCAGCCTCCTCAGGTACGCGGGCGACTGCCTGGGCTTGACCCGACTCAAGGTCGTGGCGGGCCCTGGGCACGCGCAGCGTCATAACTCCATCGCCGAAGGCGGCGTGGATTTCACCGTGTGCATCCGGCGGCAATGGCAGCCGGCGAATAAACGCTCCTGATGGACGCTCAACCCGCAGGCATTTCCCGCCCTGGCGCCTGGGGAGCCGTTGCCCGGTGATGCAAAGCCCGCCGCTATCCACCCGCAACTGTATCTCCTCAGGCTTGAGGCCCGGCAGGTCCACTTCAAAAACATACTCCTGGCCGGTCTCAATCAGGTCCACCGCTGGGAACCAGTCAGTGTCCCCGTCCTGCATTTGGCACGCGGGCACGGCCATCAGGGAGGTCATAAGGAGAGTGCTCTTATCGCTGACGTTTTTGGTTTTCATTTTCCAGTCTTCGCTTGAGTTCCAGCTCCAGATCACGCCAATCGTTTAAACTCATGTTTTCAGCGCGTCCATGTGCGGCATACGCGGCGTTCACCAATCCGCGGAGTCTCGCTGGGATCTGCGGCGACACGGGGGCGTGCAGCCTCAGAACGTGTTTGGAAACGGTAGCCGCCGAGGTAACGAGGCGGACTCTGGCTCGTATTTGCTCCATTATCCGCCTCGTTACCTCGGCGGCTACGACGTCCAGTGCATTTTTAAAACACGCTCTCGGAACGTTTGTTGGCTGCGGATGGATTCCAGGGGTTTTCACTTTTCTTTTGTCGAATTGGCCTGTGGTATTCGTCGCGAGCAACTGGCCCGAAGAGGTCCTGAAGGACGCCAATCAACCGATGCCGTATTCATGAATGGCGTCCATAGAGGGTCAGTTGAGGATCCGGCGCCCTTCATCCAGAAAGATGCCGTTGAAATTCATCTCGAGGGCCTGCGGGTTGGTGGCTTTGCTCAGGGCCTCCTCTTTGCTCACTTTGCCCTCTTTCACGAGGTTGTAGAGCGCCTGGTTGAAGTTGATCATCCCGTCCTCTTTGCCCGTCTCGATCGCGGCCGCCAGCTTGTCCAGCCGCCCCTCCTCGATGAGCTTCTTGACGGTCGGGGTGTTAATCAGGATTTCGAGCGCCGGGGTCATGTTGTCGTCAAGCGTGGTCGCCATGCGCTGGCAGATGACGGCCTGCAACGTGTTGGCAAGCTGCCGCCGAATCTGCTCCCGCTCCTCGGCTTTGAAGAAATCCAGAATACGGCTGACCGACTGGGAGGCGTTGGTCGTGTGCACGGTTGAGAGCACGAGGTGCCCGGTGTCCGCCGCGCTCATGGCCGCCGTGAAGCTGGTCGAGTCGCGCATTTCCCCGATCATGATGACGTCGGGGTCCTGCCGCAGCACGTGCTTGAGCGCGTGAGCAAAAGAGAGCGTGTCCAACCCCACTTCGCGCTGCTCGATCACGCATTGATTGTCCTCGAACACGTATTCAATGGGGTCTTCGAGAGTGATGATGTGCTTTTTGAAGTTGGCGTTGATGTGTTCGATCATCGCGGCGAGCGTGGTGGATTTGCCGCACCCGGTGATGCCGGCCACCAGGACGATGCCGCGGGGCGACTCGGCAATCCGGCGAATCTGTGGCAAAAGCCCCAGGTCCTCGAACTCGGGCACGATGGTCTTGACGTAGCGCATGGCCAGGCACCAGTGGCCGCGCTGTTGAAAGAGGTCGGTGCGGAACCGTCCGATGCCCGGGACGAAGTAGGAGAAATCAACTTCGCGATCCTGCTCCAGGCGGGTCTTCAAGTGCGCCGGCGTCACTTGGGCCACCACCTTGCTCATCCACTCCTCCGTGGGACAGGGACACTCGATAGCAAGGAGCTCCCGGTGGATGCGAAAGACCACCGGGGCGCCGGTTTTCACATGAACGTCCGAGGCTTCCCCCGCGACCGCGGTTTTCAAGATCTTATGAAACAGTTCCATAAAGCGATAAATGATTTGGGTTCCGTCAGCCGTGCGATGTGAAGGGCGGCCGTATGCCGACCTAATCATCGCCCCGCGCGAAGGGAATCGGAGCCGGTTTTTGCGCGCTGTTTCCTGGCTTTGCTCTTATCCACAGCTTCGGCGCGGCTCTCATAATACGCCGAACGCATGGCCACATAGGGGTCCAGCGCGGCCTTCTTGAAGGACTCGTATTCGCCGAGGCTGAGGGAGCCACCATTCAACTCCCTGTACGCCGGGACCCCAAGGGCTATGCCCAGGCCGCCGATGTAAGACCAGGGAGACAACGCCCCGTCAGCGGCCAAACCGGCGGTGCCCCGGGCGGCGGACGGACCAAACAGCGGCCAATCGAAGTAGATTCCCGGGCCCACGCCATAAAGCCCGAGCGTCTGATCGAAATCCGCCGGGTGGGCCTCGATTTTCCAGCGCTTGGCCGGATCGAAGAGCCCGCCGACTCCGACCGTCGAATTGACTGCAAAGCGCCCGGTCTCGAGTCCCGCCGCTTTGAATTTCCCTTGGAGCAGGTTGTTGACGAGGCGGATTGGGTACTTCACGTTGGCAAAAAGCCGAGCCACGCACCTCCGCGCCGGACGTGGAACCACCTTGCTATATCCCTTGCCGGTTGGTTTTAGGACCCAGAAATAAAGCTTATCATTGAAATGAAAAAAGGCGCGGTTCATCGGCTGCACCGGGTCCTTGATTTTCGGTTGGGCTTTGGCCGGTTGGCTCTCGGATGCAAATGGGTCCCGAAAGGGCTTCTCGTTCTCGTCGGCGGAGCGGCCGGCCGGGGGCGAGTCCTGCCCCGCCGGGTTTCCAACGCCCGGAGCAGGCCAGAGAAAGACGAACAGAGATGCAGCCAGACAAAGCGATTTCATAGTGTAGTTTAAGTTCGATGAAGCAGGTTTGATGAAAAGTGAGGGCGGCCTGGAAGCGGCTACGATGACCCCTGCGGGATTTTGGCCCGGAGATCAGCCACCAATTTCTCGTAAGGCGATTTAGCCAGGATTTCGTCGAATTGGTCCCGATAATTCTTCACCAGGCTCACGCCCTCGAGCAGCACGTCGTAAATCCGCCAGTCCTTGCCGGATTTTTGCAGCCGGTATTCGACGGGATGTTCAATCTGGTCCTTCGTGGAGATGCGGGCTTTCACCGACGCATATTCATCGATGATCTTCTCTCCGAGGTATTCAACCTTATCCAGCTCGCCATGATGAGTCTCGAATTTATCTATGAAGTTTTCCTCGATGAGCCGGCCAAAAAGGCTGACGAACTCCGTTTGTTCAGCCCGCGTGCGCTTGGCCCAGTGGCGTCCCAGGCTGCTGCGGGCGGCCGTTGCCCAATCGATCCGCCGGTCGAGTTCCTTTCGAATCAACTGCCGCCGCTCGGAGTTGCGGGCCTCGGTTTTGAGGGCCGGATCCGCCAGCAGGGCGAGGATGTTGTCGGTGGTGGCGCGGACCTGGGCAGTCGGTTCATCAGCGCAGGCGCGCAGGCTGGCGCCTGCTGCCACTAGCGCCAGCAACATGCATCGGAGTGTTTTCATAGCTTTCAAAGGGGCAAGTTCAAACTGTGGATTCACCGGGGCGGCTGGCCTTTGTCGTCCGGCTTCGCGAGGTTCCCCTGGATGTATTTCCCAATTAAGGCCTCCAGGTCCATTGCCGGCTGCGTCTCGCGGATGAGACCGCCCGGTTTGATGGTCTTATCCGACGCCCCGGGCGTAAGCTCGATGTATTTTTCCCCAATCAGGCCCTGGGTCTTGATGGAGGCGATGGTGTCGGTTTGCAGCACCACCCCTTGCTGAATCACTAGGCGAACCTTGGCCTCGTAATCCTCAAGGCCGAGCCCCGCGACCCGGCCAATTTCGACGCCCGCGATGACCACGGATGTGCCCCGGTGCAGGCCGCTGCCATTGCTGAACGCGACCTGGACTTCATAGCCGTTTCTGGCGAAGAACTCCTTCCGCGCAAGCTTGATACTCAACCAGGCCAGACAGCCGATGCCGATGGCCAGGAACAGACCGACGACGAATTCCAAGTAGGCCTTTTTCATGCTAGACGAGCTCCTCCTTCAAGCACGATCGAGCCGATGCTTTTCCGTTCACGAATTGCTGGATTACTGGATCGGGCGAAGCACAGAACCGTCCTGGTGATTCAACGGCCACAATCCGGCCTTCGTGCAGCATCGCCACTTTTTGCACAATTTCGAAAATCCGCGGAATTTCGTGTGAAACCAGTATCCCGGTGAGCCTGAGCCGCCGGTGCACCGCGCTAAACAGATCGAGAACGGCACGCGAGACGACTGGGTCCAGGCCGGTCGTCGGCTCGTCGAAGAGCACGATCTCCGGATCGCGCGCCAGGGCCCGCGCCAGCGCCACCCGCTTGATCATGCCCCCGCTGAGTTGGGCGGGGAATTTGTGTTCGGCCTCGCGCAGGCCCACCAGTTCGAGTTCTTCCGTGACTTTGCGGCGGATGTCTTTCTCGCCGAGGCTGGTCTTTTCGCGCAGGGGAAACGCGACGTTGTCATAGACGGTCATGGAATCAAACAAGGCCCCGCCCTGGAAAACAAAGCCAATGCGGCTTCTCAGCAACTCGAGTTCTTTCCTGCTGGAGGCGGCGACATCCTTGCCGCAGACCCAAATTCGGCCGTGGTCCGGTTTAAGCAGCCTGACCAGGAGTTTCAGCAGCAGGCTCTTGCCGCCGCCGCTGCCGCCGATGAGCGCCACGAATTCCCCCGGCTGAACCTCGAACGACACCCCGCGGAGCACCTCCTGGCTGCCAAACGATTTCCACAGGTTATCGGCTCGGATCATGGGGCCTCCCTAGAAAACAGCCGCAGTCACAAAGTAGTCGCAAACCAGGATGAGCACCGAGGTATCGACCACGGCCTGGGTGGTAGCCGCGCTGACGCCTTCGGCCCCGAACCGGCTGTGGTATCCTTTGTAGCAACATACCCAGCCGATGAGCAGGCCGAACGCCAGAGCCTTGTAGATTCCTCCCAGGATGTCCTTCATCTCGACGTGAGTGCTCATCTCCCCGAAATACGTGCCGCCGCTCAGGCCCAGCAGCCGAACGCCGATTAGGTAACCCCCAAGGATGCCGATCACATCAAAGACCACCGTGAGCACCGGCAAGGCCAGGAGCGAGGCGAGCACGTTCGGCACCACCACGTAACGCAGCGGGTTGAGGCCCATTAATCCGAGGGCGTCGATCTGCTCACTGGTGCGCATGATGCCGATCTCCGCCACAATCGCCGAACCGGCCCGCCCGGTGACCATCAGCGCCGTCAGCACCGGGCCCAGTTCGCGAATGAGTGACAGTGAGACCAGTGGCCCGAGAATGGCCTCGGAACCGACTCGCCGCAGTGTCGGAAACGCCTGCAAGGCCACGACCATCCCCGTGAAGATTCCCGTCAAGGCAATCACCGGCATCGATTTCCACCCAATGAACCAGGTCTGCCTCAGCACACGCTCGCCTTTGATCGGCGGCGTCAGGGAATGGAGCAGCGTTTGGCACAGGAACATCCCGCTTCTCCCCAACCGGCCAACTTCCTCCATAAGCGCGGCGCCCATGCTTGTGAGCCATCGCGTCATGCAGGTGTTGAGTCGCTTGGCGTTGTGGATGGCGCCCATAAGAGCGTGTTTTAAAAATGCACCGGGCGTCGTAGCCGCCGAGGTAACGAGGCGGATAATCGAGCAGATACGAGCCCGGGTCCGCCTCGTTACCTCGGCGGCTACCATTTGCAAACACGCTCCGAGCAAGGTCCTTTGGCTTCTTCGGCGGTCTCCGGGCCGACCGCCATTTGGCTCCACAGCTTGAAGACATGTGTCCATTCGTCCCATAATGCGCCGGAAGGCTTGCAAGGTTCGCCAACATTCCTGTGCCTGACTCGGTGGGAGTTGCAATGCTGAGTGGTCATTTGGTCTGGCTGAACAGGAGCATGACTCGTGGTCCTTTGGGAGTCGCGAGTTGCCACTTCGCTTCATCGGGGGTTTGCGGAGTCGTCAACCCGTCGCAGGTCTTATCGTAACTCGGCTTTCCATCCACCAGGATTACGTAGCGATGGGTGTGATTGCTCTCGATATTATTCAGGATGATTTGCCAGGTTCTGCCAGGCGGATCATAACTCAGGGGGACCTTGCGCCACCCACTGAAAGAGCCAGCAACTTCGACCGTCGTCGGTTGGGGCGTTTGCCCGGCCGGGACCGGCCAACGGAACACTTTGGTGAAGCCGGACCGCGGTTCGCGTTTTCCAGCCTCGGCGAAAGCCGGAACTCTCGGTGTGATCCTGGCCTCAGACGTTCTTGTCTTTGCTCCGCACTTGCCTTCAATGAAGTCGGTGATGGCGTCAATCATAACTGAAGACTACCTCCGGATGCTCTGGCCTTCGTCGTGGGCCGGCGTCCGGCCCTGCCCCGAGGCGGAGTAGAGGGAAACCAGGCGGGCGATCATGACACCGACGAAAAGCGTGCCCGTCATCGCCTCGAGCATGGCCAGCATCCGCGCCACATCCGCAACGGGCGTGATGTCGCCGTACCCCAGCGTCGCCAGGGTTATAAAACTGAAATAGATGGAAGTGAACCCGCTCATCGTGGCCGCCGTCCCCGAATGAGCGCTGAAGGCAAACGCGTTGGGATTCACCTGCGCCACCAACCTGTAGGCCAAACCCCAGAGCAACCCGAGAATCAGGTACACAGAAATGCCGGCACAGAGCACGTTCGCATCGACCCGTTTGGCCCGAAGAATAAACCCCAACAGCGACGCGATGACTACTCCGAGGAATGCCATTGCCGGCAGGATGAACGTCAGTGCTGGGCATTTCTGGGGCCAGAGTTGGTTTAGCCAGGTGGCGGCGAGTGCGAGGCTCACGAGCGCGAACGCCAGCGTGCGGCGGGAACCACTGGCAATCAAGCCGGTGCACATGACCAGCGTGAACAGCACGGCTTCGTAAAGCGGGCCGTTCTTACAGCCCCGAACAAAGGGCGTAGCGACCAGCATCAGCACCAGGGCGGCGAGGAACCCGACTGCGGATACGCGCAGCCTGAGCCTGTGACCTTTGCCTTCACCGGACCATTTCATGCCGGTTCCTTTGAGAACATGTGTTCATTCCCCGGATAATGCGCCGGAAAGCCTCCAAAGTTCGCCAAAAGTCCTGTGCCTTCCGATTTGTTCAAGGCGGCAACACTCACACGGGTTTCTGTAAAGAAATGCAGGCGCGGGCAGACGCACAAATGGCGCAGCCGCATCCGAAACGGCGCATTACCAAACGTGGAACAGAAGATCGACGCGCTTTCAGTGACGACGCGGACCGATCGCAACAGTGGCGACTTTGAGGAAATTGACGCTTATGAGATTAAGAATGTTCTGGGAACGACATCGGGCACAACGCTGGGCGCCAACAGCCGCCCCGCAGGCCAAGGCAAGAACGTCGAGGCCCTTTCAGCCACTGACACGTCAGGAATCCAGAGCCGTCCTGGATGACACGATCCAGTGGCTTATGAGTGAAGTCAGATCGGTTCTCGCGATGCCCGACGGCCCCTCCAAAGAGCGGCGGGGAGCTGAGCTGCGCGCACGTGAGAAATCCATTGCTCGAGATTTTAGGCGGTTGGTGAGGGGGCAGGAAGGTTGACGCTACACTGCTGCCCGGGCGGTTCGTTTCGGTAGCGCGACCCGTTGCCGCGACCCGCCTGCGTCCAGACAGTGCCCGACTTAGCTCATACGAAGAGATGACCACAATAAAAGAAATGAAAATGCAGATTCACAGACCGCAATCGCTGCTGACCTTAAGCGTCGTGGTCCTGATGGCGACCTTGGTCGTGGGGGTCCAACTGAATCCCACGACCGAGTGCGGGCAGGCGGGCGAGACGATCAAGCAGCCGGTTCATGAAGTTCCAGGGCAGCATTTCGATACGAGTCCTGAGAGCTTCGCGCCGGTCGTCAAAAAGGTCGCCCCCGCCGTGGTGAGAATTGTCACCGCCCTGAAACCCGACAGCCTTGCTAACCTTGCAGGCGGGGTGGAGAAGCCTCTCTCGCGTTACCTCTTGGGACAAGTGCCCCGAGGAGGTGCTGGCCGCCTGGTGGAGTGCGGGCTCGGGTCCGGGGTCATTGTGACTGAGGACGGCTATATCCTGACCAACAGCCATCTTGTAAGCGGGCCAACGGAGGTCCAGGTGACGCTGCAGGACGGGCGTCAGTTCATCGCCAAGGTTATTGGGCTTGATCCCAAGAGTGACATCGCCGTAGTCAAGATTGACGCCCGCCACTTGCCCACCGTTCCGCTGGCTGACAGCGGGATCGTGCAGGTAGGTGATCTGGTGCTGGCCATCGGTAATCCCTTCGGGGTAGGCCAGACCGTGACCCACGGGATTGTCAGCGCGACCGACCGTGGCGGCATGGGCATCGAGGATTATGAAAGCTTCATCCAAACCGACGCTCCCATTAACCCCGGCAACTCGGGCGGGGCGCTGGTGGATGTCACCGGCCATCTCATCGGCATCAACACCGCTATCCTCAGCAGCTCGGGAGGGAACCTGGGCATCGGTTTTGCTGTCCCGTCAGACCTTGCCCGCCGGGTGATGAGCGACCTGGTGAAATATGGACACGTGGTCCGGGGCTATATGGGGGTCGAGACGCAGGACCTCACGCCAGGGCTCGCCAAAGAGTTCAAGCTGCACGGCGCCACCGGCGTGCTGGTGGGCGGCGTGGCGCCCAACGGGCCCGCCGAGAAGGCCGGGCTCGAGGTCGGAGATGTCATCACGCGGTTCGACGGCAAGGATGTGCGTGACGCTCGTCAGTTGAAGCTCTCGGTGGCAGAGGTCAAACCTGGTCAGACTGTCCCGGTTGAGGTTCTGCGCGACGGTTCGGCCAAGCCGCTCCGGGTCGCTATCGGCCAGGCATCCAACAACGACCTCGCTGCCAAGCCGGACCGAACTGCCTATGAACAAGATCCCGGCGCGCTGCAGGGCGTGATTCTTGGTGAGCTCAACGCCGAACTCAGGCAGCAGCTCAAGGTCCCCCGTGAGGTCCAGGGTGCGGTGGTGCTGGATTTGCACGCGTATTCAGCCGCCGCACAAGCAGGTCTCCGACCCGGGGACGTTATTCAATCCATCAATCGCCAGGAGGTCAGAAACGCTGGCGAGGCCTTCCGATTGACGCAAAACGCCAGGGCCAATCGCACGCTCCTACGGGTCTGGAGCAATGGCGGCAGTCGTTTTCTGCTCATAGAGGAGTGAAACAGGATTATGACCTCAGCCGATGACCGCGAACCACGCCCAGCGCAATCCAACGGCGCAGTTCGCCAGAAGTGCCTGGTTTGTAGCGATCCGGTTGGGGAAAACTGTTTCTGCACAATCCACCGCAAAGAAGGAGGCCCCATGACTACAACCGCCCGCATCCCGAATCTAGTGGTCGAGCGGACGTCGCCGGGGGTGCCGAAGGGCGGGGAACGCTGCTGGCGGGGTGGCGGCTTACTGCTGCCGGCTCTGAGAAACCCATCAAGAGTGGCCAGGCTCGATTGATCCGGCCCGGCCCGCCCCCGCGCGGCAACCCGCAGGCCATCGCCGCGACCTTGAGCGCGCTGCTCGCCGAATTCAGTCGGGAACTGGCGCCGGCGCTCCGCGAATCCGCCCAAGCCAGGCAATGAAACCCTGGCAATGGTTCGTGCGAGCGGCCTTTCGCCGTAAATGCCGTAAATGTCCAAAACTCGCGGTCTGGCGGAAGTACTGGTAAAGATTGAAGAATGTCGGCGGATTCAACGCGTCGGTTCGATGATTCAAGCGCTGCCCAGCAGCGGTTTCTCTCGCTATTCCTGCGAAGCGAGCGCGAGATCTTTCGTTATGTGGCCGCCCTGGTTCCGAATGTCACGGACGCCGAAGACATCGTTCAGCAGACCGCTCTGGCGCTTTGGGAGAAGTTCGACGCCTATGATCCGGCCCAGCCCTTCACCCCCTGGGCATGCCGGTTCGCCCTGAACAAGGCCCGTCAGTGGATCGAGCGGCGGCAGCGCTGGCAAGCCCTGCTTGAGCACGGCCTGGCGGAGGAACTGGTGCAGCGGCGGCAGGAGTTGCAGCCCGAGCTTGAACTGCGGCTCAAGCACCTGGAGGGCTGCCTCGGAAGGCTGCCACAAGGACAGCGCTCGCTGGTCGAAGGCTATTACTATGAGCGCGCCGGCATCGGGAAGCTGGCGGAACGGTCCGGCAGGACCCCGGCCGCAACCTACAAGATGCTGCAGCGCATCCGCCAATCGCTCCAACTCTGCCTGGAGAGCCGGACGAACCCGGAGGCGGCATGACCCTCGCCTTCCCGTCTCCCGAGTTTGACGACGCGGTGGCCGCCGTGTGCCACGGCTCAGCCACCGAAGCGGAGGTGTGGGCGCTGAATGTGCTGTTGCGGAGCGATCCGAGCGCCCGAGACGAGTATTTAATGCGGGTCGAGTTGCATACCCGGCTGGCGTCCGATCCGGACCTTTTTGCCCAACCGGCGGAGGCGATTTCCGGGGCCACGATGCCCGATGTCAGCCTGGGTGATCGGTGCGGGATACCCCCCTTGAAACCGGAGACGCCAAGACGCAAAAAGGCACAGGGGCGGGCATTGGCGCTGGCGGCGTGCCTTGTTTTGCTCGCAGCGGGCGTTTGGGGCTTGTGGCGCGGGCGGTTCGCGACCAGAAACGGAGCTACCAGCACCGCCGTTGCCATGTTAACCCGCACGGTGGACGCCCATTGGGGCCGGAACACTCAACCGCTACGGGTAAGCGGCGCCTTGGAACCGGGCCGGCTTCGGCTTGATTCCGGCTTGGCGCAGGTGGTCTTTTACAGCGGCGCGCGGGTGGTGATCGAAGGGCCGACGGAACTGCAGCTCATTTCGCCGATGGAGGCCGTTTGTGCGGCCGGGCGGCTGTTGGCTGAGGTGCCGCCACCGGCCCGCGGTTTTCGGCTGAAAACGGTCCAACTCAACGTGGTGGACCTCGGGACCTCCTTCGGCATTGACGCTACCGGTGGCCAGACTGAGGTTCACGTGTTTAAAGGGACTGTGGAGTTTTCTGCCGGTAAAGCGTCCCGACAGTCACTGGACGAAGGGCGGGCGGCGGTGGTGCGGGGAAGCGAACCGCCACGCCTCATGGCGGCGAGCGAGGCGGCGTTCACTTCGCTGTTCGAACTGCAAAAGCTCTCGCTGGCTTCCGAGGCTATCCGTTATGACCAATGGCGCGTATGGAGTGCGCGGCTCAACCAGGACCCGTCTCTGGTCGTCCATTTGGACCTCGAGAACCTCGGCGACTCTGACTGGACGCTGCGGAATGCGGCTGAAAAGAGCAAGTCCGCGCCGGACGCGACCATTATCGGCTGCCAGCGGGTCGAAGGCCGTTGGCCGGAGAAGCAGGCCCTGGAGTTCCAAACTGTCAATGACCGCGTGCGCCTGGCCGTGCCCGGGAACTTCGATTCCTTGACCCTCTCGGCCTGGGTGCGCGTCAAGGGACTGGACCGGCAGTTCAATTCTCTTTTTATGTGCGACGGCTTCGAGCCCGGAACCATTCACTGGCTGATCCGCAACGATGGCGTTTTAAGTCTGACCGTGAAGGGCGCGGGGCCTCGAAGCTTTCAGATTATGGCCAGCCCTCCCGTCCTCACGCTCGACAAATTCGGGATGTGGACGCATCTGGCCGTGGTCCTCGATGGGAAGGCCATGCAATTGGTCCACTACGTGAACGGATACCCAGTCTCCCGCCATCCTCTGAAGTTGGGTCCGCCTTATCGGCTCGGTTCGGGGGAACTGGGCAACTGGAATGCGCGCGTCGGCCCGAACCCCACCCCTTCCTTCATCCGGAATCTGGGCGCATCGCTCGATGAGTTTGAACTCTTCAGCCGCGCTTTGAGCGACGCTGAAGTCCTCAAGCTCTTTACAGAAGGGAAACCCGAAGCCGACATGTAACCGCCAAACCGCAAACGAAGTCGGCGCCTCAAACCACCTGAACCTCACGCTCATGAAGACTCATAATCTGAACCTGAGCATGAAAACAAAAGCGGTATTGTTCCTGTTGGCGGGATCACTCGTGTCTATAACGGACCTGGTTGCTGAAGAGCACGTGTTCGAGGCGGAGGCCGCCCAAGCCATCGGCGGGGCGTTCAAGGTGGCCGACGCGACTGCCTCAGGGGGGTGTCTGGTCGGTTTGACCAAGGCGGGCGAGGGCATCCGGTTCGCCGGTCTGCCGGCTGCCAGCAAATTGGCCATTCGCTATGCGTCGGTGGGTGTTGGCACGATTAGTGTCGCCGTCGACGACCAACCGGCCCGCAAGGTGAACGTCCATTCCTCGGGGGCACTCACCAATTCCTTCCTCGATGCCATCATTGAAGTGGCTATTCCCGTCAAGGCCACGCTGGCCATCAGTCTGGCGACCAACGATATTGCAGTGAACATTGATCGCATCGTCGTCGGCGACGGCGACCTCGGCTTGCCGCCGGACATTTGGAACCTTCCGCCGTTGCCGGTGGCGGCGGGTCCTTATTCGCCCGATTGGAAGGCGATGAGCCGGCTTTATCAGACGCCGGAGTGGTGGCGCGACGCGAAGTTTGGCGCCTGGGCGCATTGGGATCCGCAGTCCATGCCCGAGGACGGCGATTGGTATGCACGCGGCATGTATCAGGAAGGCAGCCAGCAATACCGTTATCACACCAACCATTTCGGCCATCCGTCGGAATACGGTTACAAGGACATCGCCCACAACTGGGTGATTGACCGCTGGAAGCCAAACGAGTTGATGAACCTCTATGCCGAAATGGGCGCGCGCTATTTCATGGCGATGGGCGTTCACCACGACAACTTCGATTGCTGGGATTCAAAATATCAGCCGTGGAATTCGGTTCACGTCGGCCCCAAGGTGGACGTTGTCGGCACTTGGGAAAAAGCCGCGCGCCAGGGCGGCCTGCATTTTGGCATCGGCTTCCACAATTCTCCGCCGCGAACCTGGGGCCAGTTCATGCCGGTGCGTTACACCAGCGACAAAAGAGGCCCGAAGCAGGGCGTGCCTTACGACGCGCTGCAAACTATTCTGGACGGAAAAGGGAAATGGTGGCAGGGCATGGATCCTGTGGACCTTTACGGCCCGCCTCACAACAACAGAGACCCGCTGCTCTCGCCGTTTGCCAACCAATTCATGTGGCGCGTGGATGACGCCATCACCAAATATCATCCGGATGTCATCTACTTTGACGAAGCGGCGGGCGATACCCTGATGGATTTGGGCGTTCACATGGGACTGGGTTTTCTCGGGCCGCGATTGGTTGCGAACTTTTACAACAAGTCCGTGCAATGGAACCACGGCAAAATGGATGTGGTGATCAACCTCAAATGCGTTGGCGGAAGATACAACAGCTTCAAGAATCCCGAAATGATTCCGGTGGTGGAACGCGCCCTCGTGAAGAGCAGCGAAGCCGATATCGAGCCGCAGATCATGGCTTACTCATTCCAAACCGAAACCACCCTCGCCGATTGGCACTACCGCGCGGGCCAGCGATACATGGACGCCAAAACGATCATCGGCTTGTTGATGCGGAACGTTTCGCGAAACGGCACGATGCTGCTCAACCTCACCCAGCGCGGCCGCGGCGATCTCGATCCGCAAGTGATTCGAGTCGCCAAAGACATTGGCGCGTGGCTGAAAGTCAACGCCGAAGCAGTATATTCTTCCCGCCCGTTTGAAGTTTGCGAGGAGAATTCAAATTCTGTTTGCTACACCCGGAACAACGGCAATGTCTATGCCGCGTTGTTGAATTGGAGCAACGGGCCCATCACGCTCAAAGCACTGCGCGCCGGCGGCGCGACGCTCGGGACAATTTCCAAAGTCGAACTGCTCGGGTCCGATGTTCCGCTAAGCTTTACTCAAAACGATCAAGGTCTGACAGTGACGCCGAGCGGACCGGTCGAGCCGTTGCCGGGAATCGCCAATCAATCGCTCGCTTCAGCGTGCCGCGTGCTTCGCATCACGCACGACAAAGGCTGGTTCAACGACGACGATCCAGGCGCGAGCTACGTCGGCTGGATTCGCCGCTGCAATCTGGGCGCCGGCGATTTCAATAACGACCTGACCATTAGCGAAACGCCCGGCGATGTGTGGAGTTCTTCGTTTACCGGCGCCGCCGTCTCGATCATCGCCCCGAAAGAGCCAGGAGCGGGAAAGTTCGAGATTCAGATTGACGGCCAAACCCGTGCGACAGCGGACCTGTCCACCTCGGGCGCCCGCCAGGCCCAGCAGACGGTGTGTGAAATCACCGGCCTGACTCCAGGCAAACACGCCATAAGCATTGTCAATCGTGGCCCCGGACCGGTAGCCGTGGACGCCCTGGTTGTCCAATGATGAACACGAGCCTCAGTGAAATCCCCGTGGGAGCAGACCTCATCGCCAAACAACAATCCTCAATAACCACATATCAACACATGAAATTGAACCAGAACCCCACTGACGCGGCGCCCGGTGCCTCTGGCCGTTGGAAGAGGCTCCTGTCATCTTGCTCCGTCTCCGGCCTGCTGGCGCTCCTGGCCTTCCCAGCCCTCGCTCAATCGCCCGGCGCCGCTTCCACGCCGCCGCCGAAGACCTTCATTAACTACTTTCTCCCCACCCCGCCGCATGGCGCGTTGTCCCGTGACGCCTGGGGCGCGACCAATGTCCTTCCACGCGACCCCAAGAACGGTCTCGAAGACACCACCATCAGGCAATACTGCTACTGGGACGGCCAGATCATCAAAGCCCCGGACGGCAAGTACCACATGTTCGCAAGCCGCTGGGCCGAATCCCGAGGCCACAATGGCTGGTTCGGCTCCGTCGCCGTGCATGCCGTTTCTGATTCTCTCATGGGGCCGTACGTGGACAAGGGTCTCTGCTGGCCCAACGAGGCGGGCGGCCGGGGACACAATGTCGGCGCCCTCACTTTGCCCGATGGCCGCTCTGCCGTCTATGTCAGCGAGACGCGCCCTTGCGAGGTCTATGTCTCCAAATCCCTCGACGGCCCCTGGGAGCACCTGGGCACCATCACCGTCGAGGACAACCCGCGCTGGCACGGTTCCAACGTTTCCCTCATGGTCCGCCCCGATGGCAATTTCGAGTTCACTCAACGCGACGGAAGTATTTTCACCAGCGACAAGGGCATCCTCGGACCTTACAGGCGGCAGAGCACTTCCGTTTATCCCAAGGGCATCCCGAACCTGGAAGACCCCTGCATTTGGTATTCCGGGGGTCTCTACCACATCGTGGTCAACTCCTGGTCCACCCGGAAGGCGTATCACCTCACTTCCCGCGATGGCATTCATGACTGGACCAACCGCGGCGTGGCCTACGACCCCCGCGGGGACATCGTCCGCTACCCGGACGGCACCGTGAACCACTGGAACAAAGTCGAACGGCCTTCCGTCTATCTCGAAAACGGCCACGTGGTCGCCATGACCCTGGCCGCGATAGATGTCGAGAAAGAACAGGACAAAGGCGGTGATGGGCACGGCAGCAAGGTCATCGTCATCCCCTTTGATGGCGCGGCCTTGGATCGCGACCTGCAGTCATCGACGGACTCTTCTAAGTCCTCTAAGCAGTAATCCGCCTGACCAAAAACCCTCCGACTGGCTCACCTATGAAGACAACCCGTTCTCCGAGGAATCACTTTCCGGCCGCTTTACGACGTTCATCATGAGCGATATTCCGTTTACTGGCGGCTGGGCGAAACCTCCATAAAAGCGAACCCGTGAGCAGTTTCGGCGCAACCTATCAAGCGGTCCCAAATGCGACTAATGAAAACACTAACCACAACCCTCAGAGCAACACTGTCAACGGGCCTGGCGATGATTCTCGCCTCGGCTCGTGGACAATCGCCCGCGGACAATAACCAATCGGCACCGGGCTCGATCGGGTATTCGACGGTGCAGTTCATATCCAGCAACGATTCCGGCGCGGTCGTCGTCGAGAAAGCGGCGAAAGTCCTTCCGCGCCCGAATCAAACGGAGTGGATGCGGCTGGAGGTGACCTTCTTCCTGCACTACGGCCCGAACGCGTTCCGGGGCGTGGAGTGGGGCAGTGGCCGCGAGGAGCCGTCGGTGTTCAATCCCACGGGGTTTGACGCCGACCAATGGCTCAGCGCAATGAAGAATGCCGGCGGCAAGATGCTCGTGCTGGTCTGCAAGCACCATGATGGGCTGTGCCTGTGGCCCACGCGCTACACGGCGCATTCGGTTGCCTCGAGTCCCTGGCTTGGCGGCAAAGGCGACGAGGTGGGAGCGGTTGCCAGCGCCGCCCGCAAATACGGCCTGAAACTCGGAGTTTATCTTTCTCCCGCCGACCTTTACCAGTTGCGCACCAACCCGAGGAATCCGTCGGGTTATTACGGCGACGGCAGCAGCAATGTCCTCTCGGTTATTCCCACCGACCCGGCCAGTTTCAAGACCGATCCCTCCAAAGGCCGCACGCCGCCGCAGGGCTTCACGAGCTACACCTACACCGTGGACGACTACAATCGCTATTTCCTGAACCAGCTTTACGAATTGCTGACGGACTACGGCCCCATCGCCGAGGTCTGGTTCGACGGCGCCAACCCGGACCGCAGCGTTCGCGAGACCTATGACTACCGCGCCTGGTATGATCTGATCCGCAAGTTGCAGCCCGGAGCTGTCATCGCCGTCAAGGGACCCGATGTGCGCTGGGTCGGCAACGAAAACGGCGTTGGCCGCATCACCGAATGGAGCGTCATTCCCGCGCCTGAACCGCCCGAAATCTATGCTTGGCCGGACCAGGGCGCCCAGGACCTCGCCAGCCGGGCCAAACTCAAGCCCGGCTCGTATCTCTCGTGGTATCCGGCCGAGGTGAACACGCCGATTCTTTACGGCTGGTTCTGGGCGGCCAACAAACGCGTCAAGAGCGCGTCGCAGTTGATTGACCTTTATTATAATTCCGTCGGCCGCAACGGAAACATGCTGTTGAATCTCTCGCCCGACAGCCGCGGCCTGATTCCCGACAACCAGCTCGCGCCTTTGGGCCAGATGGCGGAGGTGGTTCGCGACACTATTGCCGCCAATCTCGCGGCTGGCGGCAAACTCACCGCCGACAATTCCAATCCCGCCAACCCTCCGTCACTAGCGCTGGACGGAAACCTCGATACCTGGTGGGAAGCCGCTCCCGGCCAGACCAACGCCACGCTGACTCTGACCCTTCCTGGCGCCGTCACCTTTGACGTGATTTCGCTGCAGGAAGCGGTGGACCATCGCAGCCAGCGCATCGAGAGCTTCACGATTGACACCTGGGACGGCTCCGCTTGGGCTACCGCCGACAGCCAAACCACGGTCGGCCACAAACGGCTGCTCCGCTTGAGATCGCCCGCGACAACCAGCCAGGTGCGGATTCGCATCACCGGCTCGCGTCTGGAACCGACCCTTTGCGAACTGGGCCTGTTCAAACAGGCCGTTCTGGCGCCGCCGCCGCTGATTTCCGAACGCACCGCTAATGGCTCCGTGACCGTCTCCAACCTCAACGGGCTGAAAATGGTTTATACGACCGACGGCAGCTTTCCGAAAACGAATTCCCCGGTTTACACCACCGCCCTCTCTCTGCCGCTGGGCGGGACCGTCCAGGCTGCCTGCTTGTCGGCACAGGGCCGCATAGGGGCCGCCGCGTCCAAGTCCTTCCCTGGGATCATTCCAACCGGATGGAAAGTTGTCGCCGCGGACAGCCAGGATGTTTCTCCAGCCAGCAACGCCATTGACGGCGACAACAACACGATCTGGCAAACCTCAACCAACACGCCCCTGCCGCGCAGCCTGACAGTTGACATGGGCGTCGAGCGGCGTATCGCCGGGCTCACTTACTTGCCTCGCCAGGACGGCAGCCGGGATGGCGTGGTTGACACCTACCGCTTTGAAACCAGCCTGGACGGGAAGACCTGGACCATGGCCATCGACTCAGGCCGCTTCGGCAACATGCGCAACAACCCGACGCTGCAGGAAGCAACGTTCGCCCCCGTGGCCGCCCGCTATTTCCGGTTCGCGGCGCTGCGAGAAGTCGGCAGCACAGGCTGCGCCAGCGCCGCGGAAATCTCGGTGATCGCAACCGGACCGGCTGGCACTGATCGCTAAGAAACAGCAACGCAAACCCCAATTGCCACTAATCACCGCTCGTTATGAAACCTCATCACCATCCTGCGTCAACTGCCGTGGCACTCCTCAGCTTGACGTTGGCCGCGCTCTCCTCGGGCGCGACTGAACGATGGGGGGTCGAGGAAGTTACCCTTCGTGGACCCAGCGGAGGGCATCCGTATCTCGATGTTCAGCTTAGCGCGCGCTTCATCCAGGGTGACCGCACTAATGTCGTACCCGGGTTCTGGGATGATGGGGACACCTATCGCATCCGGTTCAGTCCGCCCACCACGGGCGAATGGCGTTATGAGACCCAGAGCGCGAACCCCGAACTGAACGGAAAGACCGGGGCTTTTACTGTCGCCGCCCCTTCCGCTAACAACCATGGCCCGGTCGAAGTTTTCAACACGAACTACTTCCGCTACGCCGATGGCACGCCGTATCACCAGTTCGGCACGACGTGCTACGCCTGGGTGCATCAGACGCACGAGTTGCAGGAGCAGACGCTCCAAACGCTCGCCGCTTCGCCGTTCAACAAGATCCGGTTTTGCGTCTTCCCCAAGTCCTATAGGTATAATCAAAACGAGCCGGAATTCTTCGCGTTCAAGAGAGGCGCGGATGGAAAACTCGATTTCAACCAGCCTGACCCCGCGTTCTGGCGTCATTTCGAGCGGCGCATCCTCGATCTGCAAAAGCTGGGCATCGAGGCCGACATCATCCTCTGGCACCCGTACGACCGTTGGGGCTTCGCCAACATGAGCCCCGAGCAGGACGATCGCTACCTGCGCTATTGCATCGCGCGTTTTTCGGCGTGTCGCAACGTCTGGTGGTCGCTGGCCAACGAATATGACTTTATGACCGCCCAGCGCCCGGGCCGTCCCGGCAATAAGAAATGGGAAGACTGGGACCGGGTCTTCTCGATTTTGCAGAAAGAAGACCCTCACCAACGCCTGCGGGGCATCCACAACGGGACCCGATGGTACGACCACACCCGCGATTGGGTCACTCACGCCAGCCTGCAAAGCTCCGAGATGAACGGTGGCATCCGGTTCCGCCAACGGTATCAGAAGCCGGTGGTCTTTGACGAGTGCCGCTACGAAGGCAACATCCCGGAAGGCTGGGGCAATATCACCGCCCCCGTCATGGTGCAACGATTCTGGCTTGGCACACTGAGCGGCTGTTACGTCGGCCACGGCGAAACCTACAAGGACCCGATGGACATCCTTTGGTGGGCCAAGGGCGGCGTGCTGCACGGAGAGAGCCCCAAACGCATCCAATGGCTCAAGGACTTCATGGCCAAGGCGCCGCCCTTCCATGAGCTGACGCCACTGGGCGATGATAAGGGCAACTTCGTTCTCGCCAAGCCGGGCCAGTACTACCTGGTCTATTGCTTCCGCGGCAAGTCCCAGTCCATCGAACTGCCTGGTAATTCACCTTACAAGGTGGAGGTCATTGACCCGTGGGCGATGACGGAAACGAATGCAGGCACGGCGCAGCCGGGGACCTATCAGCCCCCCACGCCAGACAGCGATGTGGTCTATCGCTTTTCCATTCCATATCAACGAGGACATTATGAGACGCAGAAACTTTATTAAGAGGAGCGTGGTTGCCGCCGGCGCGGCGAGTTCTCTCAATCTGCTCCCGTCGCTCCGGGCCGCCGAACCCAGCCCTCAACCCCCCTCAGGACAAACTGGCGCGCTCGCGGACGAGAACCGTTCCGTGGACTATCTCCGCCGCGCGCAGTCGGACCCGTTGGCGCCGAAGGCGCCCGGGTTGGCCAACGTCACGCCTTCGCCAATGCCGCTGGTGGAGCGGGTGCAGCGGAGAATTGTGCCGCGACGGGGCTTTTGCAGTCTGACGCCCGGCGACGGCGCTCTGCTTTCCGGCAATGGCGCGATGAGCATCGAGTTGGAATGCGATCCCTTCGTCGAACAGGTTCCGTTCCGCCATGAAATGCTGTACACCCCGCGTCGGAGGCCCTCCGAGGCGCCCAACATCGCGGATATTTTCCCGCAGGTGCGGCAGATGTTGCTGGATGGAAAATATCATGAAGCCGCGGAATTGGCCTACAAGAAGTGGCACCAAAGTCCCATTGAGCGGGGCGGCATGGGAATGGGCGGCGGCGCGGGGTTCACCATGCGTCTGGAGTTTCCGAAAGGCGCATGGGTCAAGGACTATCTCCGCACGGTTGATTTCGAGAGCACCGAGGTAAAAGTCCACTGGACAGACGAGCGGGGCGAGTGGATTCGCCGGACCTTCGCGTCGAGGCCCGACAACCTCGTCGTCCAATGGCTCACCGCTCCGCAAGGACAATCGGTGAACGCGCGCATCGGCTTGTCGGGAGGCGCGGGCGGGCGCGGCGGAAGGGGCGGGCGCGGCGGGTTCGGCGGCGACGCGGGCGGTGGCGGGCAAAGCAATGCCCGGCTGGACTGCAACGAGCAACGGTTGATTTACAAGGGCCGTTTGGGAGATCCTTCTTTGAGCAACCGGGGCTATGCCGGCGTGACCCGCGTCGTCCGTGACGGCGGCGCGGCCCGGGTCGAGGGAAACACCCTGGTCATCGAGAATGCGTCCTCCGTCATGCTGCTCACTCGCATTGAGTATTTCGCCGACTACAGCGAGGAGAAGGTGGAAGCGACGCGGCAAGCTCTGGAAGAAATCGTCCCGGACTATTCGGCGTTGCTGGAGCGGGCCCGCAAGGTGCAGTCGGAAATGCTCAACCGCGTCACCGTGGATTTCGGCGGCGCTTCCAAGTATGGATTTTCATGCGAGGAGCTTCTTTCCGATCAGCGGTCCAGCCCTGGATATTCGGGCGCTTTTCTGGAAACGTTGTTCGATATGTGCCGCTACTGGTTCATCCTCACCAGCGGGAAGTACTGCAGTATGGCGGCCGAGGTCAACGCCAACATCAACCTGCAGCTCGCGCCCATGGCCCTGGGTTATCACCGCGAAGGCGAGGAAGCCTACTTCAACTGGATGGAGAGCCTGGTCCCAGACTTCCGCACCAACGCCAAAAACATCTTTGGCATGCGCGGCACCCACTATTCCCTCACGCCAACCAAGGAGTTTGGCGTCGAAACGATGTTCGACCACGCGGGCTCGGCCGAGAGCGGCGAAACCTGGCCGCATCCTTACTGGCTTGCCGGCGGCCCCTGGTGTATGCGTCCGTTCTGGGACCACTACCTAGTTACCGGGGATTTGGATTTCCTGCGCACGCGGGTCGTGCCGGCTTACAAGGACCTGGCGTTGTTTTATGAGGATTTCCTGACGGTCACGGACAAAGACGGAAACTACATCTTCGTCCCTTCCTTCTCACCGGAGAACAATCCGGGCAACCTGAACCCTTCGTGCATGTTGGCGATTAACAGCAGCATGGACATTGCGGCGTGCCGGGAAGTGCTGGCCAATTTGGTCGAGGCCTGCGAAACCCTCAGCATCGAGGCCGACAGCGTGCCCAAGTGGAAGGCGATGCTGGCCAAGCTGCCGCCCTATCTGCTCGAACCGGACGGCGCTCTGAAGGAATGGTCCTGGCCCACGCTGGCAGAGCGTTATGTTCAACGGCACGTCTCCCATCTCTACGGCGCCTGGCCCGGCGACGAGATTGACCCGGACCGCACGCCGTTATTGGCCAAGGCGGCCATGATAGCCAACCGGCACCGTGTTCCCGAGCGCCTGGCCGGTCATGGTCTCTGCCATCGAGCACTGGTGGGAACGCGCCTCAAGGACAGCTACATGGTGGACAGCGAACTGCGGCAATTGATTGAAACCGGATGGGTCGCCCCGACGCTCCGCTGCTCGCACGACCCCTACTCCGGGATCGGCATACCGGATGCGCAAGGCGGCATTCCGACGATTATGATGGAGATGCTGGCTTACTCGCGTCCCGGTGTCATCGAGGTGCTTCCGGCCCTTCCTCCCTCGCTGTTCAAGGGCTCTATCAACGGGATGTTGCTCCGCACCTTCGCCAGGCTCGATAAGCTCGCTTGGGACATGGACACCCGGACCGTGGACCTGACAGTTACGTCGATCAAGCAGCAGGATGTCACTTTGATTGCCCGGCATGGCATCGAAACAATTACCGCGCCTGCCGGCGTCTTGTCGGCGAAGCCCCAATCCGGTGCGGCCACATGCGAGCTGCACCTGCCGGAAGGCAAGCCAGTGGAAATGCACCTGGAGCTCGGCCGGCGCAACCCGCTCGACTGGGCCAAATGGGTCGCGTGATGAAATGCAGGACCGAACCCTGCGCAGCCGGCGCACACTTCGAGAGATCACAGAACGGATGAGACACGTATGAAGCGTCGAGACTTTATTAAGAGAAGCGCGCTCGCCGCCGGCCTGGCGGGTTCTTTGAACGCGCTGCCGCAACTCATGGCCGCCGAAGGCGGCACACCACCATCTTCGGGCGACAATCGCTCCGCCGAATATCTTCGCCGGGCGCAAGCGGCGCCCTTCCTGCCCAAGCCGCCGGCGCCCGCCAGAACGTATCAGATTTCGCCGATGCCGCTGGCGGAACGGGTCCGGCGCAAGCTTGTGCCTCAGCGAGGTTTCTGCAGCATCGCCCCGGGCAACCTGGTCAACGAGTGTCTCATCTCCGGCAACGGCGCGATGAACATCGAGTTGATGGGCGACCCCTACTCGGAGCAGGTCCTCTTCCACCACCAGAGCCTGCTCTTGCCGTGGAAGCGGCCCTTGGAGGCGCCCAAGGTCGCGGACATATTTGCGCAAGTGCGGCAAATGGCGCTGGATGGGAACCGCGAAGCCGTTTCGCTTGCCCTCCAGCGCATGAATGGAAGCCCCATCAAACAGAACACTGAGCCCCACCGCAAGACACCGGCATTCCTGATGCAGCTTGAGCTTCCGAAAGCCAGCTCGGCCAGAAATTACCTGCGCACCGTCAACTTCGAGAACGGCGAAATCCAGGTCGCCTGGAGCGACGAGCGCGGCGAGTGGCTGCGCCGGACATTCGCCTCACGGCCTGAGAACGTCGTGGTCCAGTGGCTCACCGCCCCGGCCGGTCAATTGGTGAATGTCCGAATCTCTTTGCAGAAGTCGGCGGAGTGGAGCATGACCTCCGGGGTAAGCTGGGGCAACCGTCCCGCCAGGGGAGCGACCAAGGGCGCCGAGGCCTGCGAGGTTCAGCAGGATTTCAACGAGCAGCGGCTGATTTACAAATGCCATTTGGACCCTTCCGTGGACAACAGTGGCTACGCTGGAGTGACCCGCGTCATTCGCAACGGCGGCTCTGCCAAAATGGATGGAAGCACTCTCGCCGTCGAGGGCGCGTCCTCGGTGATGTTGCTTACGCGAATTGAGCATTTCCCCGAGTACAGTGACGACAAGGTGGAAGCGCTCAGGCAGGCGCTCGAGCAGGTCAAACCGGACTATGCGGCTCTGGTGGAACGTCATCGCAAGGTTCAGTCTGAAATGCTCAACCGCGTCACGGTGGATTTCGGCGGCGCCGCCCAATACGGCATGTCGGCCGAGGAGTTGCTGGCTGACCAGCGGTCAAGGCCGGACATCTCGCCCGCATTGCTCGAGAAGCTATTCGACATGGGACGCCATTGGTTCATTCTCACCAGCGGCAAGTATCCGAATATCCCGGCCGAGACCAACTTCACCATCAATCCGCAAGCGGGCGGTTTGGAGCCGGCCGACCTCCGCCGTGTAGAAGAGGTGCGGCCAGCCGGACTCGGCCTGCTGCAAATGGCCGGCGCAGTTCAGGGCGGTCTCCGCGAAGGCGCGGAAGCCTACTTCAATTGGATCGAGAGCCTGGCCCCGGACTGTCACGCCAACGCCAGCAACGTCTTCGGTTTCCGCGGCGCCTCGTTTCCCCTCTGGCCGCAGCAGAGAATGGGCGTCAAGTACTACTACAACAGCTCCGGGATTGGAGCCCTCTGGCCCTACTGGATTTCCGGCGGCGGCCTGGCCTACCGCCCGTTCTGGGACCATTACCTGGCCACCGGCGACCAGGATTTCCTCCGCAAGCGCGTCGTGCCCGGATTGAAAGAACTCGCGCTGTTCTACGAGGACTTCCTGGCCGCAACCGACAAGAACGGCAACTTCATCTTCGCCCCATCTTTCTCGCCCGAGAACAACCCCAGCAGCACGGACCCATCTGGGCCGGTGCTCGTCAATGCAACCATGGACATCGCGGTGTGCCGGGAAGTCCTGGCCAACCTCATCCAGGCTTGCGAGACCCTCGGCATCGAGGCCGAAGGCGTAGCGAAATGGAAGGCGATGCTGGCCAAGATGCCACCCTATCTGCTGGAACCCGACGGCACCCTGAAGGAATGGGCCTGGCCAACGCTGCAAGAGCGCCACAACCATCGGCATGTCTCTCATCTCTACGGCGCCTGGCCCGGCGATGAATTCGAGCCGGACCGCGCGCCGCAACTGGCCCGAGCCGCCGTGATAGCGGACCGCAGGCGCACGTTCGACACCATGGGAGGCGCCGTCTCAGGTGAAACGCTGCCCGCCTTCACGCGCTGCCATCGCGCCCTGGCCGGGGCGCGGCTTAAGGATAACATCATCGTGGACGTCCAACTGCGGCAACTGCTCGAGCAGGGCTACGTCAGCACCGCGCTCCGATGTTCGCGCGAGCCTTATGGCGGGCCTGTTCCGGATGCGCAAGGCGGAATTCCGGCGATCATCATGGAGATGCTGGCCTACTCCCGCCCCGGCGTCATCGAGGTGCTGCCCGCCCTTCCGCCCTCGCTGATCAAGGGATCGATCAATGGAATGCTGGCCCGCACCTTTGCGAAGATCGACAAGCTGACCTGGGACATGCGGAAGAGGACTGTGGACGTGACCATCACCTCGCTGAGAAAGCAAGACATCACGTTGATCGCCCGCCATGGCATCGAGGCGATTTCCGCGACCGCTGGCGTCCTGGCGGCCAAGCTCCGGCAGGGCGCGGAAACCTGCGGCCTGCGCCTGCCAGAGGGGAAAGCAGTGGAAATGCATGTAGAACTTGGCCGGCGCAATCCGCTCGATTGGGCCGCACGGGCAGCTTGACAACCCAAGAGTGAACCTCCAGCAGTCAATAATCCACCTGTTATGAAAACAAAACTGAAATGGTCATTAGTGACGGGTCTGCTCCTGTCCACGGCGAGCGCCTTTCCTCAAGACACGAACTTCTGGGTCTTCCTTTGCTTCGGACAGTCGAACATGGAAAGTGGGGGCCGCATGGAGGAGATGGACCGGAGGGTCGATAGCCGCTTTCAGGTCCTGGCGGATTTTGACGCCCCAAACCGGGGCTGGAAAAAGGGCAACTGGTATGACGCCGTGCCGCCATTGTCCGCGCGAGGCAACGGCATTTGCATGGTTGATTATTTCGGCAGGACGATGGTCTCCAATTTACCGCCGAGCGTCCGGATCGGCGTCATCAAAGTCTCGATCCCCGGCTGCAAGATAGAGCTGTTCCAAAAGGACATTTTCACAAACTACGTTGCAACGGTTCAGTCGTGGATGAGCAATTATATCAAAGGCTACGGCGGAAACCCCTATCAGTATCTCGTGGACATGGCCAAAGTGGCGCAGAAGGACGGCGTCATCAAAGGAATCCTGCTGCATCAGGGCGAGTCAAACCCGAACGACCATGAGTGGCCGAACAAAGTGAAAGGCATTTACGACGATTTCATCAAAGACCTGAATCTTAAGCCCGAGGAAGTGCCCTTCTTGGCGGGTGAAACCGTGAACGCCGACCAGCGCGGCGCTTGCGCAGGCTTCAACAAGATCATGGCGGAGTTGCCCAAGACACTTCCCAACTCCTATGTCATTTCTTCGGCGGGTTGCCCGTGCAACCCGGACCACATGCATTTCAACTCGGCAGGGTCCAGAGATTTCGGAAGGCGATACGGGGAGAAGATGCTCTCCGTGCTCGGCTACAAGCTCAAACCACCCGCGCCCGTCAGAGTCGAGGGCGGACTGGTCCAGGGGACGTTCGAGGATGGGCTGGCCGTATATAGGGGCATACCGTTTGCCGCGCCGCCGGTCGGTGACTTGCGGTGGCGCGCTCCTCAACCCGCCGCCAAATGGGAAGGGGTGCGGCAAGCAACCAAGTTCGGCCCCCGGCCGATTCAAGGCTCGAGGAACGCTCCGGATATGAGCGAGGACTGCTTGTACTTGAACGTCTGGACACCGGCAAAATCCGCGAGCGACCGCTTCCCCATTCTCGTTTGGATTTACGGTGGCGGGTTCAGCGGCGGGGCGACCTCGGAACCGAACTACAGCGGGGAGAAGCTGGCCAGAAAGGGCGTGGTGCTGGTCAGCATCGCCTACCGCGTCGGACAGCTTGGATTTCTGGCGCATCCGGAATTGAGCACGGAAACGACGAACCACGTTTCGGGGAATTACGGCCTCTTGGATATGCTTGCGGGCCTCCGATGGGTGCATCAGAATATCGCCGCATTCGGCGGCGACCCCGGCAAGGTGACGATTTTTGGCGAGTCAGCCGGGGGAATCGCGGTCAGCATGCTATGTGCATCGCCTTTGGCCAAAGGGCTGTTCCAGGGTGCCATCTCGCAGAGCGGCGGTTCGTTCGGACCTCCGCGGCCCACGACTTTTCCCGGCGAGAACTTGAAACGCCTGACCGATGCGGAACGCTCCGGCGAAGCGTACGCGGAGAACGCGGGGGTTTCGTCAATCTCGGAGTTGCGGCAGCTTGCTCCAGACAGGCTGCCGGGCGGCAGGGGGCTGGGCATGTCCTGGCCGATAATCGATGGCTGGGTCATTCCCGACGATCAATACAAGCTTTACGCAGCCGGCCGGTACAATGACACGCCGATTCTGGTCGGCTACAACTCGGACGAGGGCGCAAGCTTCTCGCCACCGAAGACACCGAAGGATTACATTGCCGGCGTCAAGGCCCGCTACGGCAAGTTCTCAGAGGCGTTGATCAATGCCTATCCCGTCCAGTCCAACGCGGTTCCCAAGACCGCCCGCGACCTGGCCCGCGATGCCGCGTTCGGTTGGCACACGTGGACTTGGGCGCGGCTTCAGGCGGAGACCGGTAAATCCAAGGTCTTCTATTACTATTTCGATCAACATCCGGAATACCCGGAGGGCTCGCCCCGGGCCGGGTACGGCGCACCGCACGGCGCGGATGTGGCCTACGTGTTCCAGCATCTCAATCCATCCAATTCCCAGACCACGAAAACGGACTTGGAGATTTCGGAAGCCATGTCCACCTACTGGGTGAATTTCGCCAAGCACGGCGATCCCAACGGCGAAGGGGTCCCGGCGTGGCCGGCCTTCAGCGACGCCGACCCCGTGGTGATGGACTTTGGCCGAACGCCGCACGCCGGGCCGGTGCCCAGCGCCGAAGCCCTCAAGAGCCTGGATGCCTATTTCGCCTGGCGGCGAACGCCGGAAGGTGAGGCATGGGCGAAATAGCCCCGGAACCGGAATTTTTCTGTCCAAAACTCGCGCTTGACCGGAAGTATTGGTAAAGATTGACGCATGTCGGCAGATTCAACGCGTCGGCTCGATGGTCCAGACGCTGAGCAGCGGCGGTTTCCTTCGCTGCCCCGCAGCCAGCGGCGGCCTTTTCGCTATCACGCAAACCATCAACTCACACGGGGCGGGCCTCTACCGGGTCCAGCCTGAAAATTGACCCAAGACCACCACGACCCAAGACACCACGCAGTCATGAAAACCAAACTCTCAGTTCTCGCGCTCGCATCCATGCTGACGGGCCATCTTTGCACGGCCCAGACAAACCAGCCGGCGGTGGAGGATTTCAAACCCTCGTCGCTGAATCAGCCTGGCAAACAGTATCCCCAGGTCAACTCGGAACGGCGCGTTCGTGCCCGCCTCGTCGCCCCGCAGGCCCAGAGCGTCACGCTTGAGTTTCTGGGCAGTACCAGAATCCCGCTGACCAAGGGTGACGATGGCGTCTGGGTCGGCGATTCGGGGCCTCGGGACGAAGGATTCCACTACTACCAGCTTGTGATCGATGGCGCCGGGGTTCCGGACCCCGGCACCCTCTACTTCTACGGCGGCAATCGGTGGGGCAGCGGTGTCGAGGTCCCAGCCCATGATCAGGACTTTTATGCCCTCAAAGACGCGCCCCACGGCGAGCTGCGACAAACTCTCTATTATTCCAAGAATGCCAAGGCCAATCTCCGCTGTTTCGTCTATACGCCTCCGGATTACGAAAAGGACCCGTCCAAGCGTTACCCTGTGCTGTATCTGCAGCATGGCGGCGGGGAAGATGACACCGGCTGGGGCAGTCAGGGTCACGCCGGCCTGATCATGGACGACCTGATTGCCGAGGGCAAAGCCAGGCCCTTCATCATCGTGATGGCCAACAGCTATATCCCCGGCGCCGCCGGGCCGGGTGGCGGTCCCGGTGGGCCCGGACGCGGGGGCCGCGGCGGTGGCTTCAGCTTTAATTTCAGCGCCTTTGAGCGGGTCCTCATTGACGACCTGATCCCCTTCGTTGATGCCAACTACCGCACCCTGGCCGATCAGCCCCACCGGGCCATGGCCGGCCTTTCCATGGGCGGCATGCAGACTCGGACGATCACGTTGGCCAACCTCGACAAGTTCTCCCATATTGGCATCTTCAGCGGCGGCAGCATCGCCCTGACCAATATCACCGACCTGGCCGCGTTTAAGGAGAAGGTCAAAGTCGTTTTTGTCAGCTACGGAAGCCGCGAACTGGACCCCAGCGCCCGTAGAGGCGGCGGACGCGGCGGCTTCGGCGGCGACCCCAAGGCGAACGTCGAAGCGCTCAAACAAGCCGGCATCAACAGCGTGTTCTACGAATCCCCGAATACCGCTCACGAGTGGCTGAGTTGGCGGCGCAGCTTGCATGAATTCGCACCGCTGCTGTTCCAGGACCAACCCCTTCCGCCGGCGACCGCGCCTAAGGTGGCCGAGGCCAGTGCGGCGGCGCCCGCGCCGGCCGCAACAGTGTCCGCCGCCAAGACGGTCCGGATCAAAGCCGGCAAATCCGAACCGGTCAAGGATGCCGAAGGCAATGTGTGGCTGGCCGACCAAGGTTTCGAGGGCGGCCAAACCATAGAACGGCCCGACATCCAGATCGCCAACACGAAGAGTCCCGATCTCTACCGCGCGGAGCGCTACAGCATGGACTCCTTTTCGTGGCCGGTGCCCAATGGGAAGTACCTGGTGAGGCTGCACTTCGCGGAGACCTTTGACGGCATCAACGGCCCGGGCGAGCGCGTGTTTTCCTTCAACGTCCAGGGGCGCGAGTTCAAGGACTTTGATGTTTGGGTCAAGGCGGGCGGGCCAATGCGCGCTTACGTGGAGACGGTCCCCGTCGAAGTGACCGACGGCAAGATCAAGGTCACCTTCACGCCCAAGGTCGAGAACCCGCAAATCTGCGCGATTGAGATCATTCCGCAATCGGCTGCCGAAACCGGTGCGGCAACCGCTGCGCCTACCGTGAAGGCTCTCACGGCCGATGTCACCGGCACCTGGAAATCTGAATTCGATTCGCAGCGCGGCCACCAGAAATACACCTTCACCTTCAAGCAGGACGGCACAAAGTTGACCGGAAAGGCAGACGCGGAAGTCGGCGACCAGAAGCGCGAGGCCGAACTGAAGGAAGGCAAAGTGGACGGCGACACGATTTCGTTTGTCGAGATACTGAGTATCCAGGACAACGAGATTCGCATCAGCTATACCGGCAAGCTCGCGGCCGACGGCAACGAAATCAAGTTTACGCGTGAGGTCGGCAACTTTGCCAAAATGGAAATCGTGGCCCAACGCGAGCGGACGGCGCCTGCCGAAACTGCACCGGCGGCGAAGATCATCCGGATCAAGGCCGGCAAGTCCGAGCCCGTGAAAGACGCTGAGGGCAATGTCTGGCTGGCCGACCAAGGCTTCGAGGGCGGCCAAACCTTAGAGCGGCCCGACATCCAGATCGCCAATACGAAGAGCCCCGACCTTTACCGGGCGGAGCGCTACAGCATGGACTCCTTCTTGTGGCCGGTGCCCAACGGGAAGTACGTGGTGAAACTGCATTTTGCGGAGACCTTCGAGGGTATCACCGGCCCCGGCCAACGCGTGTTTTCCTTCAATGTTCAGGGGCACGAGTTCAAGGACTTCGATGTATGGGTCAAGGCCGGCGGGCCTTTGAAGGCCTACGTGGAAACGGTCCCCGTCGACGTCACCACTGGCGCTATCAAGATTACCTTCACCCCGAACGTCGAGAACCCGCAGATCAACGCGATTGAAATCATCCCGCAACCGTGATCGGCAGGTTTGCGTGAGCCGCTGCTCCCGGCCGCGGGGCTGGCGCGCCTCTTTCACAGCGCCTGGAGGCTCACCTGATTTGAGAAGACAATTGTGACAACGGACAAACAGAACTGAATCTATCATGAACCGAACCGCCACTATTCGCAGACAGCCGGCCCCGGTTACCCGGGCGTGTTACGCGGGTTTCCTGGCCATGGCGCTGGTGAGAATGGCCTGCGCCGCCGAACTGAACCTCCCCACCGCCGAAGGACCATTTCGGCCCTCGCCTGAATCCCTAAAGCAGTACCAGTATCCCGACTGGTTCCGGGATGCGAAATTCGGGATTTGGGCGCACTGGGGGCCTCAAGCCGTGCCGATGGACGGCGACTGGTATGCCCGGGGCATGTACGAGCCGGGCAATAAGCACTACAAGTACCACCTGGAGCACTATGGCCACCCGTCCGAATTCGGCTACAAGGACATCATCCCATTGTGGAAGGCCGAGAAATGGGACCCGGACCGGCTGATGGGCCTCTACCAAAAGGCCGGGGCGAAGTACTTCGTGAGCATGGGATCGCATCACGACAACTTCTTCCTGTGGAACTCCAAACTGCACCGCTGGAACGCCGTCAACATGGGGCCGCACCGTGACGTGGTGGGCGAATGGCAGAAAGCTGCTCAGAAATACGGCCTCAAATTCGGCGTGTCCGAACACCTCGGCGCCAGCTTTACCTGGTTCCAATCCAGCCATCGCGCCGATCGGCAAGGCCCCAAGGCCGGTGTGCCCTACGACGGCGCCAATACAAATTACTGGGACCTTTACCATTTCCCCGCAGAGCCGGACGACCGGGGCTGGTATTCAACCAACCCGCGCTGGCAGCAGCAGTGGTATGATGAAATCAAGGAACTGGTGGACAACTACCATCCGGACCTGCTTTATTCGGATGGCGGAGTTCCCTTCGGAAACGTGGTTGGCTACAGCCTGATTGCTCATCTCTACAACGACAGCGCGGCGCGCCACGGGGGCCAGGTCGAGGTGGTGTATAACTGCAAGCAAAAATCCGAAGGCCGGTGGGTCGAGGACCTCGAGCGCGGCATCATGCCCAAAATTGACCCGTACCCCTGGCAGACGGACACCTCCATCGGGGACTGGTTCTACGACCGGAATTTCAAGTTCCGTCCTGTGAGGTGGGTCATCCACATGCTCGTGGACAACGTGAGCAAGAACGGAAATCTGCTGCTCAACGTGGTGCAGCGTCCCGATGGTTCCTTGGACCCTGAGGTCGAGCAGATGCTCGGCCAGCTTGCCGACTGGAACGCGATTCACGGCGAGGCCATCTTCGGCACCCGCCCCTGGCTGGTGTACGGCGAGAGCACGGTCAGAGTCAGAGGCGGCAGCTTCGGCGAGGACTTCAGGTACAACGCGCACGAAATCCGGTTCACAACCAAGGGATCCACGCTCTACGCCTTCGCACTCGGCTGGCCAGAGGACCGCAAGGTCACGATCCGGTCGCTCGCCAAACCCGATGGGGCCAACATCAACCACATCGAACAGATTGCTCTCCTGGGATACACGGGGAAACTGGACTGGCAGCAGACGGCCGAGGACCTCACGGTCACCTTGCCCGAGCAGAAAGTCTCGGAATATGCCGTCGCGCTGAAGATCACGGGGTCGGGCCTGACCAACGTGCCGTTGGCCGCGCCGGCATCCCCGACGACCGCGGCACCGACGGCCGCGCCAGCCCCTGGAGCAGCCGCGAAGATTATTCGGATCAAGGCCGGGAGGTCTGAGTCGGTCAAAGACGCCGACGGCAACGTGTGGCTGCCTGACCAGGGCTTCGAGGGCGGCCAAACCATTGAGAGGCCCGACATCCAGATTGCCAACACCAAGAGTCCCGACCTCTACCGGGCGGAACACTACAGTATGGACTCCTTTTCGTGGGCTGTGCCCAACGGGAAATACGCGGTGAAGCTGCATTTCGCGGAGACCTTTGACGGCATCAATGGCCCCGGTGAGCGCGTGTTTTCCTTCAACGTCCAGGGGCGCGAGTTCAAGGACTTCGACGTATGGGTCAAGGCGGGCGGGCCTTTGAAGGCCTACATGGAGACGGTCCCCGTCGAGGTGACCGACGGCAAGATCAAGGTGACATTCACTCCCAAGGTCGAGAACCCGCAGATCTGCGCGATTGAGATTATTCCGCGGGTTGCTGGTGAGACAAATGCAGGGACCTCCCCACTTGCTGCCCGAACGCTTACGACCGATGTTACGGGCACGTGGAAGGCCGAGTTCGACACGCAGATCGGCATGCAGAAATACACCTTCGTGCTCAAGCAGGACGGCGTCACCCTGACCGGCAAGGCGACCGCGGACATAAACGGTGAGAAGCACGAAGCCGAGTTGAAGGAAGGTAAGATCGATGGCGACTCCGTCTCGTTCGTCGAAATGCTTAACTTCCAGGGCAACGACCTGCGCATCGTTTACACCGGCAAAGTGTTGGCGAATGAGATCAAATTCACACGCCAGGTCGGTGAGTTCGCCAAAGAGGAACTCGTGGCCAAACGCGAGGGGGCAGTTGCCCCGGCACAACCTGCGGCAACTCAACCCGCCGCCGAACCCGGCGCGCGCAGAGGCGGTGGACGCGGCGGATTCGGCGGCCCCGTCGCCCTCAGCCCGGAGGACAACAAAGAAGCGTTTCCGAAGGCCCCGGAAGGATTTGACAAGGTCCGCGAAGGCATCGCCCATGGCACACTTGAACGGGTCGATTACGATTCCAAGACCGTCGGCATCAAACGGTGGATGGAGGTATACACTCCGCCCGGCTATTCCAAAGACAAGAAGTATCCCGTTCTGTTCCTGTTGCACGGCATCGGCGGCAACGAAAACCGGGAGTGGACGAGGGGCGGTGCGGCCAATGTGATCATCGACAATCTGATTGCCGACAAGAAGAGCGAGCCTATGATCGTGGTCTTCCCCAACGGCAATGCCACCACCAACGCCGCCAACGCCGGGCGCGGCGGCAGGCGTGGCGGGCGCGGCGGGTTCGCCAGCGATGGCGACCCTGCCGCCCTTGCGGGCGACGGCTGGGGAAAGAACTTCCAGAGCGATTTGATCAAGGACATCATTCCGTTCATTGAATCGCACTATTCGGTGTATGCCGATCGCGAGCACCGCGCGGTGGCCGGGCTTTCGATGGGCGGCGGGCAATCGCTCGATTTCGGCCTGGGCAACCTCGATACGTTCGCGTATGTCGGCGGCTTCTCTTCGGCGCCCAACACGCGGATGCCCGAGGTGTTGATTCCTGATCCAGCCAAGGCCGCCCAAATGCTGAAAGTGCTGTGGATTTCCTGCGGCAACAAGGACGGGCTGATGAGCTTCAGCCTGCGGACGCACGTGTATTGCAAGGAAAAGAACGTTCCGCACATCTGGCACGTGGATGACAACGGCCACGACTTCAACCACTGGAAGAACAGCCTGTACTGGTTCGCACAGCAGCTTTTTAGATAGGCTCCTGAGAGCCAAGAGCGTGTATGCAAATGGTAGCCGCCGAGGTAACGAGGCGGACCCTGGCTCGTAATTGCTCGATTATCCGCCTCGTTACCTCGGCGGCTACAACGCACGGTGCATTTTTAAAACATCCTATGAAAACGACCGGCTTCCTCTTCCTTGTTTCCACTGCGCTCGCTGCCTGGGCGCAAACCCCGGCTCCCAGCCAGCCCGTGACCGCCACGATTGATGCCTCGAAAACGGGTCCCCCCATCTCTCCTTACGTGTACGGCCAGTTCATCGAGCACGCCGGCAGCCTCATCTACGGCAGTCTTTGGAGCGAGATGCTCGATGACCGCAAGTTCTACTATGACGTGACGAACAAGCCTCCGGAAGATCCGAACGCCGGCCAGCGCGGCCGGGGCGGTGGTTTCGGTCCAGGCCGCCGACGCAACGTCGGGCCAGGACGGTGGAATCCCATCGGCCCGGTTGATTCCGTGGTTATGGACACGCACAGCCTTTTCGTCGGCGACCATACGCCGTGGATCAAGCTGGCCGGCTTCGAACCTCGCGGCATCCGTCAGACTGGCCTTAACTCTCTCCAGGGCGCCACCTATAATGGCCGCATCCAGTTGGCGGGCGATCCCACCGCGAAAGTCACAGTCAGCCTCGTCTGGGGCGCCAACGCCGGCGCCCCGTGCCAGGCCGTTCCGCTGGGCGAGTTAAGCGCGGACTACAAGAAGGTTACGTTCTCGTTCAAAGCCGAGCGCTCCGGCCCCGCGCAATTTGAAATCAGCGGCACGGGCGCCGGATCGTTCCATGTTGGCGCGGTCTCGCTTATGCCCGCCGATAATATCGAGGGGTTCCGCCCCGATGCCATCGCCGCCCTCAAGAGCCTCCGCTCAGGTGTTTATCGGTTCCCCGGCGGCAATTTCGTTTCCGCCCATGAATGGCGCTATGCCCTCGGCAACCCGGACAAACGTCCGCCGACATATGACCCGGTTTGGCGCGCGCTCCAACCCAACGACATTGGCACCGACGAGTTCATGACGCTCTGCAAACTCCTCGGCGTCGAGCCATATATCACGGTCAACGCCGGCACCGGCGATGCCTGGTCTGCCGCGGAATACGTGGAATACGCCAACGGCGACGCCTCCACGCCCATGGGCAAACAGCGCGCGGCCAACGGTCATCCCGAACCCTATCGCGTGAAGTTCTGGGGCATCGGCAACGAGATGTGGGGGATCAGCTACCAGTATGGCGCCATGAAGCTGAACCAGTTTGAGTATAAGCACAACCAGTTTGCCAAGGCCATGAAGAAGGTGGACCCGACCATCAAACTGATCGCCTGCGGCGCCATGCCGGACACGATGACCGGTTCCAAGGAATCGCTGAGCCTGGGCGCCAACCTGGTCCCGCCTTACCTTTCACCGGCCGACTGGACCGGCGGCCTGCTCAAGAACTGCTTCGACAACATCGACATCCTCAGCGACCACTTCTACAACTACGGCAACACCCATTTCAGCCTCGCTGCAGGCAAGCAAGTGCCGAATGATCCCAATGAGCCGGTCACAGACTGGATGCGCCGCCCTGCCAACCATATCCGCATCAAATATGAGGAATACAAGGAATACGAGAAGTTGATCCCGGAACTCGTCTCGCATCCGAAACCGCTGAACATTGACGAATGGGCTTACATGGGCGGCCGCTATCCGGTTTACCCGTCCTACGCCTGGGTCTTCCACGAGATGTTCCGGCACTCGGACCTCTTTCAAATGGCGGGTTACACCTTTGCCACCTCGCTGCTGGCCCGCAACGACACGAAGGTCTCGCTGAATGCCAACGGCCTGGTCTTCAAGGTCTACCGCGACCACTTTGGCTCCATCCCGGCCGAGGTCTCCGGTAACTTGCCCCAACCCAAACCCACCGACCCGCCCGGGGGCGAGCAACCCGTGGTCAACGCCGGCAGCGACACTTTCCCCCTCGATGTCGCCGCCGCCTGGACCGAGGATCGGCATACGCTCACCGTAGCCGTCCTGAATCCCACCGATATTGATCAAGCCCTCAAGCTCAGCATCACCGGCGCCGCCCTCTCCGGCAAAGGCACCCTGTGGCGGCTTGCCTCCGCTGAGAGCAACGGCCAGAATCCCAGCATCAGCGATTACACCGTTGATTCGGTCCCTGATTCACTCACCCTCCCGCGCTTCAGCGTGAGTATCTACGAGCTTCCGGCAAGATAGTCGTGTTTCGCCGACATCGCCGGCTACACCCTTGGCCAGGTCGACCAGGTGCTGACCAAGGTCGGCAAGCCTGTCGGCATAAAACGCTACACGCATGGTCCTGCTCACCGAGCAGGCCAAATTCGATCCGGACATCATTCACAGAATCCAGGCGCAGCTCGAGGCGGGCAAGTCCGTCTGTGTGACCTCCGGCTCCTTGCATCGCCGTGGTACAGGGCGAAGTGCCCGAGGAGGCGCCAGGCTGGCAGCTTCAAGCCATCGTGGCTGTCTTGCCATTGAGCGCCGCCAACGCTTCTTCGAAGGAGCGGCTGAACTGCCAGTCTTTGGTTTCCTCGTAGTTCCTGCACTCGTGGCACACGGCTTGCGAACCGATCATGCCATAGCGAATCCCGAGCTCGGCGCAAAGCTGTATGACTTGGAGCCCAAGCTTGATCAACGTGACGTCCGCAGCCTTGAGTTGGCTGAGATCAATGACCAACCGTTTGAAGCCGGCGTTCACCGCTTCGCAGACCTTGGGCCGCAGGTGAAGGGAAATATCGTTCGCCACCGCGGAGTTGAAGTCGGCGGGCAAAGTCAGCACCACGAGGTTTTCGCGCCGCTGAAAGTACTTGTGAGAGGTGTCCAGGTTCAGCGCGCGGGTGATCTTGTGCTGAAGGTCGGCCGATTCGACAGGCTTGGTGACGAGGCCGGTGAATCCGACTTCTTTGGCCCGGGCCTGCTCGTCGGCGGCAGTCTTGACGCTCAGGGCGAGGATCGGAACCGCCTTGGTATGGGCGTTGGCGCGCAACATTTGGAAGAGCATGAAACCCGAGTTCTCCGGCAGGGCCAAGCTGATCAGGATAACGTCGGGCATGGCCAGGGTGCAGGAATCCACCGCCTGCCCCGGCTGGCCGACGCCCGACACCTTCCACGGAGTGCCCGCCAGGCAGTCCTGGATTTGTTCGATAATCGCGGGTTTGTCGTCCACGACGAGTATTTGGAGAGGATCGTCGAACCGCTTGGCACGGGTGGGGGCCTCGCTCTTGGCCTTGAGGTCAACCATTCGTCCGACGCGCTCGACAATCATTTCCTCCTTGAACGGCTTGATGACATAATCGCGCACGCCCAGCTTGGCAATGCGCAGCACATGCTCCCGGCCGGACTCGGCCGTGAGCATGACGACCGGGGTGGAGCGGAGTTCGGGATTCGCCTTGAGCCGGGTGAGCATCTCCACGCCGTCCATGACCGGCATTGTCACATCGAGCAGGATGATGTCAGGGCGCTCGCGTTGGGCCACGGTCATTCCCTCGACCCCGTCGCCCGCCTCCAGGACCTCGCAGGCAAAACCCCGGAAGGCGCGCTTGACAATCATGCGGACAGTCTTGCTGTCGTCCACGGTAAGGATTTTGGGTCCCATAAGTGCGTTTCTCAGTGACAGAGAACGGTCCGCGATTCCTCACGTGACGGATGCGCTTGGGCGGCCGCAAGAGCCTGCTCCCATTGAGCGTCCCTTTCCGCCGAGTCGGAGCTGGATGCCTTATTAAGGGTCATGGCGGGCGCCGGTTGAGCCACTGGCCCATCGGTGAGAGAGACGTTCAATGCCCCTGCGATGGCCTGCAGGGTTTCCCGACCGCAGGCGGTGGATGGGTTTCGCGTTTCGGTCCTTAAGACATCCGCCAACTCCTGCAGTTCTTGTTGAAGCTGGCGCGCCCGCTTGAGAGCACTCTCCTCTTTGCCGCGCAAGATGAATTTCATGATTCTGATCGGGTTGGTATTCATTCCGTTGGTTTTGCCGTCATCGATGGTGAGGATCGCTTTGCTCATACTCGTGCGGATTTCTTGAGGTAAAGTTACCTGGAATGTTCCATCAGGAGTTCGACCACGATGTAGTCCACGCCGCAGCGGAAACCCAGCATGATGTGCTTGCACCGACACGCCGGTTCGATCTCGAAGCCTTGGCCGCGCACGACGGAGGGGATGGTCAGCACGCAGGGCGCGCCGGCATCACACAGACGGGATTTCGCGCAACCCACGATCATATTGCTCAACTCGCCGATGACGTCGTTGACGATCTCGTCGCCCTCCAGTTCGGCTTCGCTAAGGTCCAACATCCGGCTGGCCAGCGTTTGGGCGAAACGGGCGGTGACATGCAGGTAAACGACGCCGTTGGCATCGCCGGTGAAGCCGACGGAGCCGACCACGAGCGGTTCGCCCGGCGCGTGCCATTGGTCGGGCACCGCAGCCGGCTTGGCCTCCAACCCAAGCATGGTCTGGAAGACTTCGCTGACTCCGCTCTTGAGCGAGTCGCGCATTTCGTCGAGGAGATTCGGAGTTGCTGTGCTCATATCGTTTCAAAGGGCGTTGTAACGGCGGCACACCTGCGTGAAGCGCGAAGCGGCGACCGGGCAAAGATTGTCGAGCGCTTTGGGCGTCAGGCCGAGGCGATCGGCGACTCGAGCCGAGATGGCGAAGTCGAATTGTCGGCCGTCGAGGCCGGCTTCGATGCGTTGGGCGACCTTGTTGGTCAGGTAAGTGAGGTCACAAATGAGGTCAAGCCCCCGGTCCGGGTCGTGGTGGTAGATGATGCCCAGGACGACACGGGGCGGCAGTTTCCAATGCTGCGCAATGACGCCGCCCAGTTCGCCGTGATGCACATCGAGCAGGAGCGACTCGGCTTCCAGCCGGTCGAGATGATCCGCTTCCTGGGCACGGCGGATGAAGCCGAGGATCTCGGGACTGAGGAAGCGGCCCATAACCAGTTTGCCCACGTCGTGCAGCAGGGCCGTGGTGAAGGTCTCCGGCGGCACATCAAGCCGGCAGAAGGCCGGCACGGTTTCGGCTGCCACCGCCGCCGCCACGGAATGCCGCCACAGGGCCCCTTCATCGAGGCCGTAGGCGGGAACTCGCGCTTGGAGAAGAGGTCTGGCACTGGAGGCGACGGCCAAGGCGAGCACACGCGCGGTGCCCATCCGAATCACAGCCTCCTTTACGGTGCCCACAGGCGTCACGCTGCCGCTGGCGGCAGAATTGGCCGCGCGCAACAGTTTCACGGTGAGCGCCTGGTCGAAAGCGATCAACTCCGCCACGTCCTCGATGTGACAGTCCAGGCCGCCGACCAGTTCGGCCAGACGCACCGTGCTGGCGGGAAGCGGGGCCAGTTCGTTGGCCTCTTCGATGAGGCGGCGCAGGTCGATCATGGCGGCGTTCCTTTCATGCCTGCCTCACCCGGTAGCAACTCGTCTTGTCGAACGTCACCCGCTCGAATGCCTCGTCCAGGTTGAACGTCGTCTCCGCCCCTCCCAGGAGCAGGTAGCCGCCGGGGCGCAGGAGACGGCGCGTATTGGCCAGGATGTCCTTCTTGGCCCGGACATCGAAATAGATCAGGACATTGCGAAGAAACACGATGTCCAACGGCGGCAGCCAGGGCCAATCCTTGACGAGGTTCAACTCGCGGAATTCCACGCGCCGGCGCAAGTCCTCGCAAAATTCCCACTCGGCGCCCTGGCGCGCGAAGTACTTTACCAGCAGGCCGGCGGGCAGCCCGCGGTTGACCTCGAGCTGGTTGAAGCGGCCGGACCGGGCGCGGGCCAGGACCTCGATGCAAAGGTCGGTGGCGATGAACGTGAAGTCCCATTCAAGCAATTCGGGGAAGTGTTCCGCAATGAGCATCAGGACGCTGTAAGGCTCCTGGCCGGTCGAGGCGGCGCCGCACCAAAAGCGCAACTGGCGCTCCTGCGCGCGCCGCGCCATCAACTCCGGCAAGATCGATTTTCTCAATGCCTCGAACGGATGGACGTCGCGGAAGAACAAGGTCTCGTTGGTCGTCATGGCGTCCAGGACCTTGCGATGGAGGCCGTTCTTTGGATCGGACCGAAGGTTGCCGATGAGTTCGTCGAGCGAGCCGAGGTTTTCCTTCCGCGCCAGGCTCTGCAACCGCGACTCGACGAGATACTCCTTGCCCGGTTCCAGGACGATGGCCGCCTGCTCGCAGACAAAGTCGCGGACGTAGTCGAAATCGGCGGGGTTCATAAAACCTTGCCCGGAGACGGCTCAAGCGGAAGACCCGCCGGGCTGGATGAATCTGCCTGGTGGGAGCCGGCGCAAACGCGGCGGTTGATCTCCGCGGCCAACTCGTGCAGCGGCAGGACTCTTGCGCCCACCAGGTTCCGCAGCGCAATCTTCTTTTCCCGGGCCTGGGGATCGAGGGTGGCCGCGACCTCGCCGACAAGTTCTCGGATGGAGAAGTGGCCGAGGCTCAACTCCTCCTTGCCCGCCTCGATGCGGGAGAGGTCCAGGATGTCGTTGATCAGCGCCAGAAGTTGCTTGCCGTTGCGTTCGATGATTTCCAGGTAGCCGTGTTCTTCGGCTGGGACGGTCCCTCGCAAGCGGCGGTTCAGCACTCCGGACAGGGCGATGACCGAGTTGAGCGGCGTCCGCAGCTCGTGGCTCATGTTCGAGAGAAAGGCGCTCTTGAGCCGGCTGGCTTCGTCCAGTTGCTTCTTCTGCATTTCCAACTCGACGTTCTGTTCGCTGAGTTCATCGGCCTGGACGGCCAATTCCCTTTTCTGCGCCTCCAGTTCGCGATTCTGGAGTTCGAGTTTTCTGGAGAACTCATGGACTTGCCGAAACACCAACACGCCGTTGAGGCGGGCGGTCATCACGCTCCAGAGATCGTTCACCAATTGGATCGCCTCAGCAGGGTAGTTCCTGACGCTGGCCAGGGAAATCAGCCCCGCGACCTCCGTCTCCGAAACCACCGGGATGGTAATGAGCTCCCGCGGAAGGAAGTCTCCGCTTACCGCGGTGAAGGAGAACCGCGTGTCCGCCGGGATGTCCGTGACTCGCTGGATTTGCCGGGTGGTGAGCGCCGCGCCGAACTCGCCTTCCAGCCCCATCGCGGAAAACGACGCCCGGCCGCGCCCGTCCAAGCCAATGGATTCGAAATGCTCGAACTCCGTCTTCCGCTCGTTCAGCAAATAGACGGCGCCGACCTGGGAGCCGGTGTGTTCGAGCAGGACCTTGAGCAACTCCTGGCAGAACGAGCGCAGGTCCTCCTCCCGGAGCATGACTGCAGCGATCCGGTTGATCTGTTCCTTTCGCTGCATTTCCGCCTGCAACCCCGCGGCCAGTTCGTTGAAGGAGGCGGCGAGCAGGCCGAGTTCGTCGGTGGAAACATGCCTGCTCCGGGCTGCCATGTTGCCCTGCCTGTATTGCGCCGTGACCGCCGCCAATTCCTTGAGGGGATCGTGTATCCCTTTGAGCAGGACGTGGCTGATGGCCGAGGAGAGCAGGAGAATGACCGCCAGCAGAATCCCCAGGCGCAGCAGCAGATTGTCCCTGCCGGCCCGGGCATCCCGGTTAAACTGGTCCGCGCGCGCCTGGGAAAAGCTGCTGACATTCTCGATTTCTTTCAAAATCAAGTCCGCCTGGTTTCGTCCGACACCGGTGGGTTTGCCACGGCTGATCGCTTCGGCAAGCTGGCCTGCGCGGATCAGCCGGATGCTTTCCTCGCGGATGGCTTTCCATTGAGTGAGGTCGCTTTGGATGCGCTCGATGTCCTGGCGGGGACCCAGGTAGCGGTCATAAAGGACGCCAAGCTGCCGTTGGGCGTCAGCTTCGCTGGTGTCGACTCTCTCGAGGCACGATTGCCTCTCCGGTTCGTCCTTGGACAAGATCACCTCCTTCATGCCCCGCTGCATGGCCAGGACGTCGGCCTTGAGTTCGCCCAAAGCTCCACTTACGATGAGCGGATGCTCGTAGATCCCCTGGGTCTTCTGCCAGAGCTGTTGCGCCTCGAACCAGGCGAGCGCCCCCAGCACCACCACGAGCAGGAGAATGGCCCCAAGGCCGAGGTGAAGCCGCGCGCTGATGCTCAGGTCCTGCAGTCTCATGGTCGGGTCAACTGTAGTTTCCGGGAGTGGGAGTGGCTGGGGCCTTTTGAAACACCGCCGCCGGCAGAGCCACGGTCTGAAAGCCGACGCTCTGCTCCACAATGCCGCGTTCCGCCTCGCCGGTCACCAGATAGCCGGTCGCCGCCAAGGCCCGATGCAACCTGGCCAGAATGGTTTGCCGGACCACGGGCCGGTAATAGAGCAGCAGGTTGCTGCAGACAATCAGGTCGAAATCCCCGTAGATGCCGGCCGGCGGGCTGGAGGACCGTTCGTCCAACAGGTCGTAGGCGCAGACATGTACCCGGTCCCGGAGCCGGAAGCAGACGCGATAGGTTTCGCCTTCCCGGGTGAAACACTCGCGAAGGTGACCGAGCCGGACTCGTTGGACCGCCATGGTGTCGTACACGCCCTCCCGCGCCGCCGCCAGCGCCGCCTCGGAGATGTCGGTCGCGAAAATCCGGAAGGAAATGGCGTTCTGCGGCGCCGTCGTTAGTTCGTCCAGCAGGATGGCCAGGGAATAGGCCTCCTGGCCGCCTGCGCACCCCGCCGACCAGACCCGGAGTTCCGTCCCGCCGGCTTTCCTCTTCTCCGCGAAGAGCTTGGGCAAGAGGAGGTGCTCCAGCAGCGCGAAGGCGAGCGAATTGCGGAAAAACTCGCTGAACGTGACACTGAGCGCCTCGAACAGTTTCTCCGCCTCCGCCAGGTTTTCGGACAGGTAACTCGAGTAGTTTGCAGTGGTCCGGCAGGCGGTGGCCTCCATCCGTTTCGCGACCGTCCTGGCCAAGAAAGATTCGTCGTGACAGCCAACGTCCCGACCGCCGGTCTGGCGCATCACCTCGATGATCCGGGGCAGTTCCCCGCTCATAGGATGATCGTGTGCTGTCCCAGATTCGATGCTGGGATTCGGATTCTCATGGAGAATCTTAACGCCCATAGTTCGCTTTGTTGCGTGCTGCATGCCTGACGGCTGCTCACAATCACGCCGGCAAGCCACCCTGCATCTTCGGAGCGACGACCGGTTCCCAACATCGGGAAAACTCCTGAGATGGGGGTGCAAAAATCCTGAGACGAAGGCCGCGGGTTGCTCGTTGTCTTTTAGGTTGCCTTACCGCCTGGCGTCCGGAGCGTGGAGCGTCGGAGCGTAGCGCGCGAGGGCGCCACAGCACTTGCCACGCTCTCACGATTCGCGCTCTCACGACGCAGGCCGCACGCGCCGGATCAGGAAAGCTCCGTTAGGAGCGCCATGTTTATAGAAACGCCTGCCAACCGAGCCTTTCTCAAGCTCCGTCAGGAGCGGCACGGGCCTGGACGTTGCGGCTTCGGCGCGACATGCCGCTCCTAGCGGAGCTTAAGGCTCTCCGGACCCCTTGACTATAAACATTGCGCTCCTAACGGAGCTTTCCTGAACCGATGCGCGGGCAAGTCGCCGCAGCCTGGGCAGTATCCGGCCTAAGGTTCCGTAAGCCCTTCGCGGATGGCGTACTTGGTGAGTTCGGCCACGGTGTGCAGCTTCAACTTCTTCATGACCCGCTGGCGGTGAGTGTCCGCGGTCTTGGGGCTGATCTGCAACTGGTTGGCAATTTCCTTGGTGCTCTTGCCCTCCGCTATGAGCTGGAGAACCTCGCGTTCTCGGGCCGTCAGCGAGGGGCTGAGCACAGGCTGCACGCCCGGGCGCCGGCCCAGGTAATCCCTCACTACCGTGCTGGTGACGGCGGGGCTGAGGTATATCTTCCCGGCGGTGACGGCGCGGATGGCTCGCGCCAGTTCTTCGAAGGCGGAGTCCTTGAGCAGGTAACCCGAAGCGCCGGCCTTGAGCATCTCCGTCACATAGCGTCCGTCCGAGTGCATGGAGAGGGCGATCACCTTGATGCCGGGGTTTTGCGACGTGATCTGGCGCGCGGCTTCGATGCCGTTCAAGTCCGGCAACCCGATGTCCATGACGACCACCCCTGGCAACAGGTCCTTCGCCATCGCCACCGCCGCGCGGCCGTCTGAGGCTTCTCCGATCACCTCCATGCCTGGGAGCCGCTCGACCAGCGCCCGGAGCCCCTCTCGGATGATGCGATGATCGTCTGCCAGAACCAGACGAATGTTCATAGGGTAAGATCTCAAGAAAAGAAGCGTGGCTGTCAACCCTGGATTGGCGGAAACGTCCGGGCACCAGGGCCGATTCAAGATTGTGTAGGAGCCGACGTAAGGAGGCTCTGATCGCTGCTCTTTTTAAAAAGTGAGCCTCCTCACGTCGGCTCCTACATTCTGGAGGGAATCTCGAATCAGCCCTGTCCGGGCTCGGCCCGTCATCCCGGTTTCAGCGGCGCCCGCAGCACCACCCGCGTTCCGTGGCCAGGTTCGGACTGCAAGTCGCACGAGCCGCCCAGGTGGGCGAGCCTTTCCCGGATGTTGAGCAGGCCAAACCCGCCTGTCTTTCCCCCGCGGCCCGCAGCGGCGGCAGTGTCAAAACCTACGCCGTTGTCTGTCACGCTGAGGCAAATCGTGGCGCCCTCCCGGCACGCGCTCACCTCCGCCTGGGTGGCCTGGGCGTGCTTTACGACATTCATCAACAGCTCCCGCACCGCCGCGAACAGCACCCGAGCCACCTCTTCAGTCAAAGGTTTCGGCTGGGCATCGGAACCGAACTGGCAGCGTAGTCCGTGCTGCCCGGTGAACTGTTCGGCGAGCCAGTCCAAGGCCGGTTCCAACCCAAGCTCGTGCAAAATCGGCGGGCTGAGCTGGAAGGTGAGGGACCGCGTGCTTTGAATCGCCTGCTCGATGAGAGAGCGCGCGCTGTCGAGGCAGCTCCGCTGCCCGGCGTTGGACAAGGACTTCCGCAGCGTCCCCAGCTTGATGCTGGACAGGGCCAGGGACTGGATCACGTCGGCGTGCAGCAGAGTCGCAAGTCGCCGCCGTTCTTCTTGTTCGGCCCGCGACAATTCGGCTGCCAGCGACTGGAGCCGGTGCTGGTATTCCAGCAGTTGCTGTTCGCTGAGCTTGCGCGCCGTGATGTCAACCGTGATCGTGAGCAGGCAGCGCCGCCCCGCGATCACGATTTGTTCACCCTTGACCAGCCCCACCAACCTCTCCCCGCCCTTCGTCCGGAACGTCATCTCCAGCTCGACGATGCGGCCGAGGGTTGGAAATCTCTCCACGAACCGCTCGCGTTCCTCGGCGCCGAGCCAGCCCACCTCCGCTGACTTGCGCCCAATCAGTTCCTCGCGCGTGAAACCAGAGACGCGCAGGAATTCCTCATTCACCTCGATATAGGTCCCGCTGGCGAAATCTGTGATGGCAATCAAAGCAGGGGCATTGTGGAACACCTTCGCGAATTTCTCTTCGCTTGTCCGCAGCGCCTCCTCCGCCGCTTTGCGCGCGGTAATGTCCCGCGCCACCGCCAGGACGCATCCCTTGCCGTCGATGCTGGCGCCCCGCAAGGCCACCTCGGTCCATAATGGCTCGCCGCTCTTGCGTTTGCATTCCCACTCGAACACCTGCGGCGCCTCGGCAAAGGCCAGCCGGATTCGCCGCACCGCTTCCTCGTGCGAGTATGGCCCGCAGGGGTGGAAGATGTCGGCCGTGAGGCTGGAAAGGTCCTCCCGGGAGCAGCCGAACATGTCCAGCATGGCCTGGTTCATGTTCAGGATTTCGCCCGTGACCGCGTCATGCACGGCTATGGCATCGTAGGTGGCGTTGAATATCTCGCGGTAGTTTTGCTCGCTGGCGCGCAAGGCCTCTTCCGCCTGCTGCCGCTGGCGGCGCTCCTCGACCTCCAGCAACGCCCGGCGCGCGGCCGGTCCCAGGCCGCTCAGCCGTTCCTTGCCCACGCAATCCGTGGCGCCCTGGCGCAGGGCGTCGATGGCGCTCTCGCCATCGAGAGCGCCGGAAAGAATTTGGCCGCGCCTGGCGGCGCGCGCTTTGGGCCACAAGGACGCGGTTTCCGCGCCGGTTCAGTACGCCAAAGCGTGGTGATCGCAACCAAGGCATGCTCCCATGGTCCGGAGTTCGGACAGCGTGGTGACGCCTTCCCGTACCCTTGCCAGGCCATCTTCCAGCGCGGTTTGCAGGCCCCGCTTTCTCAAATGGCGCCGCAAGGACTGCGCGTCCGTGTGTGACAGGATGAGTTCGTAGTCCGAATCGTCTTTCTGCCAGACTTCGAAAACGCCGATGCGGCCCTGGTAACCCGTGTGCTGACATGCCTCGCAGCCTGTAGCCCTGTAAACTTCATCGATTGCAGGCAGTGCCAAAGCCTTTAGCCAAAGAATTTCGGTTTTCGAGGGCGCACGGCGCTGGCGACACTTCTGACAAAGCCGGCGGACCAGTCGTTGGTTGAGCGCAATCTGCAGTGCGCTGGCAATCTGGTGGTCGCGGATGCCCCAGTTGCGCAGAAGAATAACGACGCCAGCCGTATCGGGACTGTGCAAGGTGCTCATGACGCAGTGCCCGGTGGCGGCGGCCTCGACGGCAATCTGGGCCGATTCAGCGTCGCGGATTTCGCCCAGCAGGAGATAATCCGGGTCCAGACGCAGCATGGCCTTCAGACCCACGGCAAAGGTCAGCCCAAGCGGAGTATTCACCTCGATTTGGGTGATGCCGTCGACCGGGTACTCGACTGGATCTTCCACGGTCACGACGGCTTGGGTCGACAGCTCGAGTTCGTGGATGAGCGCATAGAGCGTCGTGGTCTTGCCACTGCCGGTGGGACCGGTGACGAGGAACATTCCGCCGACCTCTCCCAGCCAGCCTTGGAGAAGTCCCAAGTCCGAAGGCCTGAGGCCGAGTTCCTCAATCCGATGCTGGATGCGCTGCGGGTCCAGGAGACGCAGAGCCAGCTTTTCGCCACCCACGCATGGCACAGTCGCAAGCCGCAAATCCAGCGTGCGGTCCAGCAGAGCAAATCGACAACGCGCATCCTGCGGTACGAAACTGACGACCGGGTCCAGGTTTGCCGCAATGCGAAGAGACCGGACCATGCGTTCGCCCAAATCCGCGGACACTTGCGCCGCGTCGTGCAATACTCCGTCAATGCGAAAACGCACCCGCCAGCCGGCGCTAAAGGGTTCAAAATGCACATCCGTGGCCCGTCCCCGACAGGCATCCTCCATAACGGCGCGGACATACAACTCAGCCGAATCCGAGCCCTGGGCGACCGAACCCGGCTGCAACAGAGCGTGGAGCCTGGGGGCCAAGGCAGGATTCAGTTTCGGAAGCCAGCCGGGTGTCGGGGTGGATGTTGGCATAGACCTTCACGTCTTCCGCTTCTTCACCGCCGGAGGAGGGCCGCTTTGACCAGCCTTTCTTTGTCGTCTTCACTGATACCCACCGACGGCGCCCATTCGGCCGCCGTCCTGACCTCTTCGGCGTTGCCGGTCACGCGGACCGGCACCAAGCCAAAAAATCTGGCCCAGGCGTTTTGGAGATCATCCATTTCCTTGCCCGAATCCCTGCGTGTAAATGCGTTCATTCCTCGGTCCTTTCCTCATCGGCGGGTAAGTTGATTTGTCCGCCCTGCCCGCCCGCCGGATTGTTCAGGCAGCAACGGCTAACTCTTTTTCCTCCATTACAAGAGCCGTGCCAAACGTCAATTCCGGATGCAAGTCCTTGGTATGTAGCACGATGCGGCAACGCCAAAAGCAATCAGGAGCCCTGCGAGGCTTCGCAGATTGCAGGATCTCGCAAAACAACTGCGAAGTCGTGTTAACCCGCTCTTGTCTGAATTTGGCGCGCGAAGTGTCCTTGTGAAGGAGCGCAACCTCGAAGTTGATTTGCGAGATTTGGTAACTTGCGAGTGCTCGCAGAATACCGGATCGCGTTCTTCACCCACATATCTCCTTGATTCCACGGGGGTTACAGTGGGGGAAGAGTTCTGGTATGTGGCGTGCTCAAAGGCAGTCGTCCGGTTTAGAGCGGAGTCTAACGACCTTCGCGGCTACAACGCCGCGGAGAACCTTTGCTGAACCGCCAAAGAAAGGAAAGCGCAGATGAAGACGTTTGCAAAACGGAGAGCACGAACGCAGAAACCAAGTGCCAGGGTACAGAACGCAGCCCGCCAGACGAAATGGGAGTTGCGCAATATCCTGGTGCCAATCGACTTTTCCGAACCATCCAAAAAGGCGCTGAACTACGCCCTCTGTCTGGCCAAACAGAACGGCGCCAAAATCACGCTGCTCCACGTGCTCGAGCCGATTCTTGTTTATCCGGACGCCGTTTACCCAGTCATGATGGATGCCAACTTCGGCCCAAGCGACGCGAAAAACGCTTTCCTCAAGCTCCGCAAGGAGGAACACGTTGACGCACATTTGCTTCAGGCAACGGTCATTCGACAGGGCACGGCGCATCAGGAGATTGTCCAAGCGGCCCGCGACCTGGAGACG
>Ga0326727_10002140_pt1 | contig 69501 bp, 52 predicted proteins | sample MB2enrmetagenome_FD_207643 | JGI IMG/M metagenome (GOLD analysis project Ga0326727, IMG submission 207643) | Lab enriched peat soil microbial communities from McLean, Ithaca, NY, United States - MB29MY | ecosystem: Environmental > Terrestrial > Soil > Wetlands > Peat | place: USA: New York...
CTTGGCGGGATGACCTGCCCTTTCGAATAACTGGAGCAATTGGGGATTGCACCGCGAGTAGATAGACGTCTTATTTGGCATAACCGGTACGGACTTTATGGGCGGTGGTTATTAATGGGTCACCGCCCTTAACCCCGGCCAGAAAACGTCTGTGGTAACGCACTGGCGTTTTCGCTTTTGGCCGCGCGGCCCAGTTGTGACGCTGGAACCAGCGACACCCTCGGGGGCTGGTTCCAGCTTCACAACTGGACGGGCTAGAAGGTACCGGTAAGGGAGGGGCTTCGGCTCACCCGCTGCCCTATCAAGTATGTTTGCAAGCGCCTATATATAAGAGGTTTACATCTTATCTAAGCGCCATTCCCGTCTGGACCCTGTCGAAGCGGCCTTGATGCTTCCGTGCCGCGCCGAGCGTGCCAGGGTGGCGGACCGTTTCCGGCTAGGAGATGCGCATCCGGGCGAATTCACGGCCCTTCGGAGCCCTTCCACTGCATAAGCAATCTCCATTTGCATAATGATGCGGCTTGATTGATGGTCTATGGCAATATTCTCGGCCATTGATGATGGAGATTCGGATTCTGCGGAAGCTGATACTCGTCCGGGAGCGCAGCTTGCTGGCCGCGCTCGCGGCGAGCGGGTGTTTGGTTTCAACTCTGGCGGCCTCGGCGGCGCCAGTAAAGGGCTGGCTGAGCTGGCGCGGCCCCGAACAGACGGGTGTTTCCCGAGAGACGGGCTTGCCCTCGAAGGTGTCGGCCAAGGACGCTCTGTGGGTGGCCGATTTCCCCGGCCAATCCGCCCCTGTCATCGCCAATGGGAAGCTTTGCGCCATGGGTTACCAGGGGACCGGGCCCGACTTGCAGGAGGGCATCGCCTGCTTTGACGCCCAGTCGGGCCAGAAACTCTGGCAGCATCTCTATAACGATTTCCTCAGCGACACCATCTACCTGCGGTATGCCACCGCCAGCCCCGCCATTGATCCCGACACGGGCAACGTCTATATGCAGGGCACTCAGGGCATTCTGGCCGCCTTCAGCTCTGATGGCAAAGTGCTGTGGCAGCGCTCGCTCATGGAGGAATTCGGCCGGCTGACATTTCCCAACAGCCGAACGGCCTCTCCGCTCATTGATCACGACCTCGTCATCACCCGCGGCATTACCGCCAATTGGGGGACCCAGGGGCCGGCTGCCGATCGTTTCTACGCCTTTGATAAGCTGACCGGCGCGCTGGTGTGGGCTTCGAGTCCGGGCGCGCAGCCCAAGGACAACTCCTTCTCCCATCCGCAGCTCGGTTGGTATCACGGCCGGCGCGTGTTCTTCGCGGCAGTGGGCGACGGCAGTGTTGTGTGCGTGAACGCCCGCACCGGCGATCCGATCTGGCGCGTGCAGCTCTTTCGCGCCGGGATCAATGCCACCGTGCTGGTCCACAACAACGACAAGGTCATTGCCATCTACGGCACTCCTTACGAGCTGGGGCAAATGGTGGCCATGAAGATGCCTGACGTCATGCCCACCAATGCTGCTGCCGGGCCGGTGGTCCTCGAACGCAAATCGTTGGAGCTGTGGGCTGACGATATCTCTTCCTCTACCAGTTCTCCTATCCTCGTCGGCGACACGATCTATGTCGTGGCCGAAAAGGGCGACCTGTGTGCGGTCAACGCCAATACCGGCGCCGTAGATTGGAAGCTGAAGGTCGGCATCGAGCAGCGCAATTCCTGCCCGCTCTTCGCCGATGGCAAGCTCTATGTGCCCATCCTCGATGACCCGGACACCAAGGCGGCGGGCACCGCCGACGCCGGCACGACCGGCGGTTTCTATATCATCAAGCCGGGCGCGACCTCAGCCGAAGTCCTGTGCCACACCGAATTGGATGGCCGATGTTTCGGGACGCCGGTGGCCTATGCGGGCAAGCTTTACTTGCAAACCACCCGCCACCTTTACTGCTGGGGCCAGCGCGATGCCACTGTCGCAGCCGCTTCTGCGCCTCCCGACCCGGCGGACGATCCCTGGCCCGCACCCGGCAAGGCCACGCAGCTTCAGGCCATCCCCTCGGAAGTCCTGCTGCATCCTGGTGAGAAGGCCAGCTTCCGCGTCCGCTCCCTTGACGCCAACGGCCTTACGGTTGACGAATCCATCTCGCCGCAGCAGGTGAAATGGTCCAGCTACATTCCGCCTACCGCCAAGGTCAAAGCCGCCTTGAAGGGCGCGTTCAACGACAGCGGGGAACTGGTCGCCGCCTCCGACCCTGTGCCCTCAGCCGGGGCGTTCGAGGTGAGGCTGGGGGATTTGAAAGGCTACATCCGCGGACGCGTGATGCCGAATCCGCCCACGAAACAGGACTTTGAACCTTTCACATTGTCCGAGACTAACCGGGACGGAGTGGCCTTCGCCTATCCGCCGCTGCCGTGGATTGGGGCGCGCTTCAAGTTCGATGTGGAGGAGAAGGATGGCAGCAAGGTGCTGGCTAAGACGATAGAGAATAAGTTTTTCCAACGAGCCACCGTCTTTATGGGCACGCCGGACATGGCGCATTACGTCATCCAGGCGGACGTCATGAGCGACGGCAACCGGCGCAAGATGTCTGAGGTGGGGCTCATCAACCAGCGCTACCTGGTCGTGCTCAAGGGCAACGAACAGAAGCTGGAGATCAACTCGAACCAGGAACGGCTGCGCGTGGGGAAGGATTTCCCATGGTCGCCGAAGGTATGGTATCGGCTCAAGGCACGCGTGGACGCCAACCCCGATGGATCTGCCGTCGTGCGGGCCAAGGCCTGGAAGCGAGATGACCCGGAGCCTGAGCAATGGACCTTGGAAGTGCCGCACCGCACCGCGCACCAGAGCGGTTCGCCGGGCCTATTCGGTTTCTCGCCGCAGGATATGCGAGTCTATATAGATAATGTGGAGGTGACGCCCGAATGAGGTTCCGATTGGTTTCTCGACGCTTTAAGTGGTTATTGGCAGGGCTTGTGAAATCCGAAAACCGAAGGCCGAAATCCGAAAGAAGGCCGAAGCCCGAAGGCCGAAGTCACGAAGCCTATGGCCGCGTTGCAAGCGGAGCGACCGCGAGGGCTGCGGCTTGGCGCTCCCGCTCTGGGACGGCGCCACTCGCGAGGATCCCGGGCTGGTTATTTCGGGTTTCGGATTTCGGCCTTCTTTCGGCCTTCGGATTTCGGCCTTCGGCCTTAGCCCTCCTGCTCTTGGGATTCATGACGCCGTCCGCCTTCTGCCAGGACTGGCCTCAATGGGGCCGCACATCGGAGCGCAACATGTTTTCGCCGGCCAAGGGCCTGCCGGATCACTTCACGCAGGACAGCTCGGGCAGCATCAAATTCAAGCCGGGCACTGACGAGGTTGAGCGCGCCGGTCTCCCGCACCTGAAGTGGGTGGCCAAGCTCGGCTCGCAGAGCTATGGCAATGTCACCGTTGCCGATGGCAAGGTCTTCATCGGTACCAACAACGAACCGCCGCGCGACCCGCGCCACCTTGGTGATCGCAGCATCCTGTTGTGCCTCGATGAGAAGACTGGCGAACTACTTTGGCAGCTCGTGGTGCCGAAGCTTGCCTCGGGCAAGGTGAACGATTGGGAGAGCCTCGGGCTGCTCTCCTCCCCCACCATCGTGGGCGACCGCGTCTATCTGGTCACCAGCCGCTGCGAGGTGCTGTGCCTCGATGTCAACGGCATGGCCAACGGCAACGACGGCCCGTTTAAGGACGAGGCCAAGTATGTGGTGAAGGATGTGATCCTGGACCGTGGCAAGCCGACTGAGCGCCCGGCGCCTCCCATCGAGCCAGGGCCGAAGGACGCCGACATTATCTGGCGGTATGACATGATTGATGAGCTGGGCGTCTTCCCGCACAACGCCTCGGACGGCGCGCCGCTGATCGTCGGGGACCTGCTCTACGTCAACACGTCCAACGGCCAGGACTGGACGCACTCCAACATTCCCGCTCCTAACGCGCCGAGCCTCATTGCCCTTGACCGGCACACCGGCCAACTGGTGGGCGAGGATGACGCCAAGATTGGCCCTCACATTTTCCACGGCCTGTGGAGTTCCCCCTCAGCCGGGAGCGTCAATGGCCGCGAGCTTATCTTCTACGGCGGTGGCAATGGCATCTGCTATGCGTTCGACCCCAAGCCCGTTAAGGAAGGCGATACCAGTTACCTGAAGAAGGTCTGGTGGTATGACTGCAACCCGCCGGAGCGCAAGAAGTTCAAGTATCCCGATGCCGAAGGCCCCAGTGAGATCAACGCTACGCCGGTCTTCTGGAAGAACCGCATCTACACGGCTGTCGGTCAGGACCCCGAGCACGGCGAGGGCGTGGGCATCCTGACCTGCATTGATGCCACCAAGACGGGTGACATCACACCGACGGGCAAGATCTGGTCATATGACAAGATCCACCGCAGCCTTTCGACGGCCTCGATCACGCCGGATGGCCTGCTCTTCATCGGCGACTTCTCGGGCTACCTGCATTGCTTCGACGCCGAGACGGGCCAGCTCTATTGGCGCCACGATCTAAAGGCGCATGTCTGGGGGTCCACCCTCGTGGCCGATGGCAAGGTCTATATTGGCGACGAAGACGGCGACCTCGTGGTCTTCGCGGCCAGCAAGGAAAAGAAGCTTTTGAGCACGACCAACCTTGGCGCGCCGATCTACTCGACGCCGGTAGTCGCCAATGGCGTGCTCTACGTCTCGTCCAACACGCACCTGTTTGCCTTCTCGGGCGCTGACCAGCCGCAGGCGGTGAACACCATCGCTAAGCCCTAGCCAAAGCTATGATCTACGAGCACACGAGTATTGCGGAGCCCGCACGGAATGGCCCCGGCCCGGAGCGCCGGCATATTGCCGGCTTAGGGCATTCGGACGCACTAAGCCGGCAATATGCCGGCGCTCCGACCCTATGTTCGTGGAAGCAATTTGCCATTTGCCATCTGCCATTCTTCACCTTCCATCCTCGTTTTCGGCTCCGCCGCGCTGTGATGTATGAAAGCTAAGACCCTTCTCCTGACCCTTATGGTCGTCGCCGTCTATGTGCTGCATCAGGATTTCTGGAATTGGAAGAAAGCGGAGCCGCTGGTTTTTGGCTTTCTGCCCATTGGGCTGGCCTACCAGGCCGGCTACTCAATCCTCGCGGCGATCATGATGGCGGTGCTGGTGAGGTTCGCCTGGCCGAAGCATCTGGAACAGGCCGAGCCTGACCCCAACGACCCGAAGCGCCCATGATCCCCGTCATCGTCGTTGCAATCTACCTCGCGGTGATTGCCGTTATTGGCAGCATCGCGTTCCGGAAGTCAAAGGCGAACACCGAGGATTTCTTCCTGGCCAGCCGCACGGTGGGCTCGATGGTCTTCTTCCTGTCCATCTTTGCCACGAACATGACTGCCTTCGCCATCCTCGGCAGCTCGGGGCAGGCGTACCGGCAGGGCATCGGCATCTACGGGTTGATGGCCTCTTCATCGGGATTCGTGATTCCGCTGACCATCTTCTTCATCGGCACGAGGCTTTGGGCGATAGGCAAGCGCTTTGGGCACCAGACTCAGGTCGCCTTCTTCCGCGACCGCTGGGAGTGCTCGGCCATCGGCACGGTCATCTTCGCGCTGAGCGTCGTGATGCTCGTACCCTACATGATCATCAGCATTATGGGGGGCGGGCGCGTGTTGAGCGATATCAGCGGGGGATACGTGGCCTATTGGCTGGGCTGCGCGGTGGTCGCGCTGGTGGTGACGGCAAACGTTTTCTTTGGGGGCATGAGGGGCACGGTATGGGTCAATATCTTCCAAACGATCCTCTTCCTGCTGTTCGGGGCGGTGGCCGTAGCGGTGATCAGCCACGCCGTGCCGGGCGGGTTTGGGGAGCATATCCGGGCCATAGCGGATAACCCAAAGACCACCTACCTGGTCACACGGGCGCGCATGTCCGAGCGCTACTTCTGGAGTTATTCGCTAATTCCGTTGTCTTCAATCATGTTCCCGCACATGGCGATCATGTGCTTCGCTGCGCGCAAGGTCACCGCATTCAAGCGCACGGTCGTCCTTTATCCGCTCGCGATCCTGGCGATATGGCTGCCGTGCGTGTTCCTGGGGGTGCTGGGAACGCGGCTCGAACCCGGCTTGAAGAACCCCGACGGCATCCTGCTCCACCTGCTGACCGACCATGCACCGCTATGGCTGGCGGGGATTCTCGGGGCCGGCATCATTTCCGCGGTGATGGGCTCGGACACGCACCAGGTGCTGGCGGTGAGCACGATGTTCACCAAGGACGTCTTCGGCCACTACGGCGGCGCGTCGAGGTATGGCGAGAAGGGGAGCGTTCACTTCGCACGCGGTTTTATCCTGGTGGTAACGCTCGTCGCCTACATTATTGCCTTGCTGACGCCGGAGAGCATCTTTGAGCTGGCGGTGCGCTTTGCGTTCTCGGGCTTCGCCGCGATGGCGCCGGTCATGGTGGCGGCGCTCTTCTGGAAGCGGAGTACCAAATACGGCGCTCTGGCCTCGACGCTCTGGGTCGCGGCGTGGCTAGCCCTGACCTGGTATCTGCAGCACATCTCTGACGCTGTCGCTCCCAAGCCGGGCCAACCGCCGCTGCTGATCTTCCCCGCCCTGGGGCATCTGTTCGAGCGAACCACCGCCGCCGTAACCGTTTACGGTTTCCTCCCCGTAGTGCCCATGGTTCTGGGGTCCGGGGTGTGGATGATCGTGGCCTCGCTGCTCACGCCCGCTCCGAGCCGGCAGACGATCGAGAAGTACTTCCCTGCCGCCGGCGCGAGCACAGTACCGGCAGCTATTCCTGCGACCCCACCTATGCGGGACCCCCAACCGGTCCCAGTTCCCCGTCTTCGGAAGGCGTAGCGCACGCCAGGCGTGGGAGCACGGAATGTGCATGGGGGCGGTATGGGGCGCGCACGGGATATGGGTATAGCATGGGTATATCTCGGGTATATCCTTTCTATCTCTTTTGTATCTCTTTTATTGGGTTTTCGGGGCTGGGGCACATTCAATTATGCGAATTCAAGTGCCTCCGGTTCAGCCTCACACACTGGATTGTCACTCGTCCTTGCGCCGGCTTTGAACGGAAACCAAGGGCAAGTGTCTTATAATTGAGGTTAGTTTTGGGGCGACCCGGGAGCGGGTCGCCTTTTTTGTTATCCGGTATAATACGGACGACTCGTACGCATTCCCCCGGTTTGCACGCACCCCCCAAACGCTAGTAGCATAAGCAGTTCCCCGGATGGGAACAGAAGCGGTGGTCGCCGGCTTTTGTGGGACTGGCGGCTGCATGCTCTGGGCGCAGTCTACGCTGGCTGCGCCCTTCCAGCGTACAGGCAACGACGGCGCACCAAACCCTGGGGAGTGAAGGCGGCTTTTGATTGGCTCAATGGTGGCCCTTCTTTTTTCGATTCACGCCTTGGGAAGGAACAGGTCTATGGTCGCTTGGTATGAGATTTCGCCGCTCAAGCAAGCCTGGCCCAGGATGGCGCCGACGTGTGGCCAGAATTGTGATCGTGACGCCGGTTGCCGCACTGGCGGGCTGCGCGGCGTTCTTTCGCGGGCCGATCCTTCCGCCGGAGCCATTGCCAGCCGTGCCGCTAGTGGACCTGCATTGCCATGTGGCCGGCATAGGGTCGGGCAACAGCGGATGCTACGTCTCCGAACGTCTGCGCAAGAGCTGGAAGCTGGGGTTCTATTTGAGCAGCTTTGGCGTTTCCCGCAAGGAGCTGCGGGAGAAGGGCGACGCGGTCGGCGCAGAGCGGTTGGCGCAGACGCTGGGCTCGAGCCGGCACGTCGGACGCGCCGTCGTGCTGGCCCTGGACGGGGCCGTGGGCGCGGACGGCCAGCTCGATTTGGGACGGACCGAGTTGTATGTCCCGAACGAGTTCGTGGCCGCTCTGGCCGCTTCGCATACCAACCTGCTCTTCGGCGCTAGCGTCAACCCGTATCGTTCAGACAGCCTGACGCGGCTTGACTGGGCGGCGGCGCACGGCGCTCGGCTGCTGAAATGGCTGCCTTCTATTCAGAACATTGATCCGGCGGACGAGCGCCTCAGGCCGTTTTATCAACGCCTGGCGGAGTTGCACCTGCCCTTGCTCGTGCACACGGGGTCCGAGCACTCCTTCACCTGGGCAAAGGACGAGTTCGGTGACCCCGACCGATTGCGCCTGCCGCTGTCCCTGGGTGTGACTGTCATCGCGGCGCACGCCGCCTGGCCGGGCCGGCACGATGGCGAGCGGGACGTGGACCGCCTGGCGCGGCTCATGACGCAATACCCGAACCTCTACGCCGACATCTCCTCCCTGACACAACTCAACAAGCTGGGCGCGTTGCGCGTGGTGCTCCGGCGGCCTGAATTCCATCATCGGCTGGTCTATGGGACCGATTTCCCCTTGATCAACATGCCGATGGTATCACCGTGGTTCTTCCCGCTGGACTTGAAGCCCTGGCAAATGTGGCGGATCAGCCGGATTAAGAATCCTTGGGACCGGGACGTGGCGCTGAAGCAGGCGCTCGGCGTGCCAGCGGACGTGTTTACCCGGGGGGAGGCGCTCCTACGGTGAGCGGTTGGCACGCAGAGGAGACCTATAGGCGGAAGCCGTGCCGCCCCAATGGACGATGGCAAAGGGCAGATGGCAAAGGGCAAATGCCTGGGGTGTGGCCCAATGACCCGAGCGAGAGGGGGTGGTGTTACGGCGTCTGGCGCGCCTTGTAGAACCGCTTCGCAGCGCCCGTTTGCGTGTCGGTGAACCCGAGAGTGCCGGTCGTGTTTGTGACCGTGGCCAGGGGCGACCACGTGAGCAGGTCAGTTGAAGCCAGGATTTGGCACGCAGCGCCAGGCTGGCTGTACAACTGGAGCACAGGTGAACCATTGCCGTCGAAGGTGAGCGGTCCGAACCACATGGCGCTGGCGGGCAACAGGCGCGCGCGGTAGAACCGAGGGCCGGCCTGAGCCGAGGCGTCATTTACCGACGCGGTGAACGCTCCACTCACCGAGTTCAGGACAACCTGGCTGAGGGCCGACCAGCGCGAGAGGTTGGTTGAGACCTGAAGTTCGTACATGCCGTCCGGCTCGCCGTGGAGTGTCAGCGTGGCGCCGGCCGCGCTGGTGCCGGGCGCCACCTCGACCCAGAAGTCCGGCATGGTGGGGATGAAGTTGACCTGGTCGAGCCAGCATGCCGCCGATGGGCTCGAACCGAATTGGGTCGTGAAGCGCCAGTCCAACGCGCACTCGCCCGCGGGGATGCTTACCATTGCCTGTCGCCAATCGCTGCCGCCCGCCAGAATCAACGCGCCTCCTTTGCTGGTGGTGAAGACGGCGTAGCTGCTGATGCTCGTGACGGTGGTCTCCCACCAGAAGGTGAGAATGCCTGGACCGGCTACGGTGGTTTCCAGCCAGGACTCCTCGTTCGCGCCAACGGGGCCGCTCTGGGCTGCGGATGAGCCAGTGTGGGACACATTCGTCTGCGCAAACCAGGGGGCGTTGCCGCCGGTCTGCCAAACCAGGTTGGTGGCGTCCAGGCAGGCGCCGTCGAGGCTTTGCGGTGGGGCCACGGTTACAAGGACAGTCACGTTGGTGCTCAAGCCCGTGTCGTCGGTTGCAGTGAGCGTGAGTGTCATGGTGCCGGTTTGGTTCAACGTGGGCGTGAGCGTCAGGTCCCAGTATGACACGCCGCCTCCCCCGGCCGGGAGAGCACCGACCGGGCCCACGACGGCGTCCTGGAGGGCCGTGCTCGGCGGATGAAGCGGAGGGAGAATAACGGGTAATAGGGGGATAGCCGGCGTAAGAATCGGTGGGATGTAGAAGGACGTGCGCACGAGATTGATGGTCGAGTTGGACAGCGGCCCGGCGCTGGAGCAGGCAACCGTCACCGTGACCTTGTCCGCGCGGGTCACGTCGTCCTCGACCGCAAACCCCAAGTCGTCAGGGGTGTTTGGCCGGATGACCCAGTTGGTACACAGATTGTAGAAGGCGGGCGGCTGGTTTTGCGGGAGGTAGTTTACCGAGGCACCTTGGTTCTGCAGGTTGGTTATGATGGACATCGAAGGTGCGCCAGGGCTGATATCGAGCAGGTTGCGAGTCAGATCTACGCCTGCCAAAGCGCTCAGCTTATCCAGGCCGCTGATATCGGTCAGACGGTTCGCGCCGAGGCCAAGCGCGTAAAGATTGGTCAGGCTCAAGAGGGGGGAGATATTGGTGATGAAGTCGTAATCAAGATTGAGGGACTGGAGGTGCGTCAATGCGGCCAGGGAACTGATGTTGGTTATCGAGCAAGCCACAAGGTCGAGGGTGTTCAGTGCAGTGAGGTCGTCCAACACGGTGAGATTGGTGGGGATGTTCCCTGTGAGGTCCAACGTAGTGAGGTTCGTCAGGCCAGCCAGCGGCGTGAGGTCGCAGATGCCGTTATTTGCCAGGTAAAGTGACCGCACGGCGGCCAAGCCCTGCACCGAGGGCAGGTTTGTTAGGGAGCAACTTTCCAGGCTGAGTGTCGCCAACCAGGGCAAAGCGGCCAGCGGGGCAAGCGTGGCCACCGGGTTGGAATCCAGCGTGAGGGCCGCCAGGTTGGTCAGGCTGGCCAGCGGCGAGAGATCGTGGACGGCATTTTGGCCCAGGTAGAGATACTGCAGGTTCGTGAGGCCGTGGAGACCGCTCAGGCCGCTCAATGAGCAGCCCGTCAGCGTGAGGTTTGCCAGCTTCCAAAAGCCTGCCAGGCTGGCGGTGCCGCCAAGCGGGTTGCCTTGCAGGTCCAGGGTGGTCAGGTTGGTCAGGGCCGCCAGCGGGGCGAGGTCGCGCAGGCCGTTGTTACCCAGGAATACCGACTGGAGATGAACCAACGCGTTAATCCCGGTCAGGTTGCTGAGGGAGCAATAGGCTGCCGATAGGCTGACCAGGTTGGGCAAGCACGCCAGTTGTGGCAGGTTCGGGGCGGGGTTCCCGTCCAGCGTGAGATTGGTCACGTTGGTCAGGCCGCACAGCAGGGACAGGTCGTGAAGGTTGCAATAGCCCATGTCGAGCGCCTGGAGCTGCGGCAAGCCAAGCAGCGGGCTGAGATTGGTGACGAGATCGCCGGACAGCGTCAGGTTGTTGAGGCTCGTCGCCCATTCCAGGCCAGCGAGATTGGTGACGCCGTCGTTCGAGAGGTTCAGATAGACGAGCGATTGGAGTTCATTGGTTGTGACGGGCCCGGTGGGCAGATCCAGGGCATTGCACACGGCGGCTTCCAGATTGGGATCGGGGAAGGTGACTAAGGTCTGGGCACGCGCGAGCCCAGCACAGGACAGGAGCAGGGCCACGGCTAGAGTCCGGAAAACCAGGGAGGAGGTTCTCATATAATTGGTCCAGCGGTTCCAAGATCTGACGTCGGCCATTATGAAGGCTCAGAGGCAGCCTTGCAAGAACGAATGCTTTGGTTCCGAGTGGCCTCCACTGCTGCAACTTCACGCTTGCTTTATTGGAGCCAGACCGGGACATTTCACGCCCTATATATGGAATCTGATGCTGCACAATTGCCGCTGTCACACCAAGCCTGGGCATGGTTCGAGGCGAATAGGAAACCGGCGCTTCTCGGCGCCGGGGCCATCGTGTTGGTTGGCGCAATAGTTTCCTTCTACTTCTATCAGCAGGATGAGAAGGAACAGGCGGCCGCCGAGGCCTTATCCGCCGTAGCGATGCCGCAAATGACTGGCGCGCGGGGCGGACCGGAGACAGCCAGTGCGTATTTGAAGATAACCGCCGAATACCCAAGTACCAGCGCGGCGGCGCGGGCCTTGTTGCTGGGCGCCGGGAGCATGTTCATGGAAGGCAAGTATTCGGAAGCCAAGGCGCAGTTCGACCGCTTCACCAGGGAGTATGGCGCCAGCCCCTTCATGGGTGAAGCTCTGCTGGGCAGCGCCGCGTGCCTCGATGCCTTGGGCAAGACCAACGAGGCGCTGACCGCCTACAACGATCTCGTCCGCCAGCACCCGGGCGAAAACGTCGTGTCGCAGGCGCGCTTCGCGCTAGGCCGGTTGTATGAAGCTCAGAACGACCCCGAAAAGGCGCGCAGTCAGTTCGAGGAGGTCGCCCGGGCCAATCAATACAGTTCACTCGGCTCCGAAGCGGGGATACGGGTGGAGGAATTGAACTTCAAGTATCCCAAGCTCGTGCCAGTCACGCCTTTGCCGACGAACGCGCCGCCCATGACGATCGAAAAGCAATGAGGCTGACGATCATCGGGACGGGTTACGTCGGACTCGTCACCGGGGCCTGCTTTGCGGAGGTGGGCCATCACGTGGTCTGCGTTGATAACGACGCGGCGAAGGTCAAGCTGCTGCAAGAGGGGGGCATCCCCATTTACGAGCCGGGCCTGGAGGAACTGGTCAAACAGAATACCACAGCGGGCCGGCTCGCTTTCACCACCAGCACTGCGGAAGGCGTCGCCAAATCGGAGGTGGTTTTCATTGCCGTGCCAACGCCGCCCCTGCCGGACGGCTCGGTGGATCTAAGCTTTATCGAGAAAGTCGCGCGGGACATCGCCGGCGCCATGACCAGCTACAAGATCGTGGTGGACAAGAGCACGGTGCCGGTCAAGACCGGCGACAACGTGGCGGAGACTATCAAGCGCTACAACAAGCCTCATGTGGACTTCGACGTGGTGAGCAACCCCGAGTTTCTACGCGAGGGTTTTGCCGTCGGAGACTTGATGCACCCCGACCGCGTGGTCATCGGCGTGCGCTCGCAACGGCCCGTGCCGGCGATGAAGGAGATTTACGCCCCGTTTAAGGTTCCCATCATCGTGACGGACATCAACTCGGCCGAGTTGATCAAGCACGCGTCCAATTCGTTCCTCGCCCTCAAGATCTCCTACATCAATGCCCTCTCGGTGCTGTGCGAGGCGACCGGCGCGAACGTGCAGGAGGTCGCCAACGGCATGGGCATGGACGCGCGTATCGGGCGGCGCTTTCTGGATGCTTCCCTGGGCTTCGGCGGGAGCTGCTTTCCGAAGGACCTGAGCGCCTTCATCAAGATCGCGGAGCAGGTCGGGTGCGATCTCGGGCTCTTGAAAGAGGTGCAGCAAATTAATGCCCGCCAAATGGACCGGTTCGTGAAGAAGATCAGCGACACCTTGTGGGTGCTCAAGGACAAGACCATCGGTGTGCTCGGTCTGGCATTCAAGCAGAACACGGACGATATTCGCATGTCACCGGCCATCGAGCTTTGCCAACGCCTGCAAAAGGAAGGCGCGCACCTGCGTGCCCACGACCCGAAGGCCATCGAGAGGGCAAAGAGCGTCCTTCAGAACGTCACGTTCGTGGACGACATGAACGAGGTTGCCGAGGGCTGCGATGCATTGGTCATCGCGACCGAGTGGGAGGTGTTCAAGAAGCTTGACCTGGAGCGCGCCCGCAAAGCGCTCACCCACCCCATCATGTTCGATGGCCGCAATCTATTCGACCCGGCCGAGATGGAGCGGCTGGGGTTTATTTACAAGAGCATTGGGCGGTGACGGGGCACGCTTAAGTTGGAGGATTAATTAGTGCTCGATTGGATAGGTTGGCGCCGCCCCTTTAACTCCCCCCCAACATTTAACTCCCATGCCAGTCATTGACGTGGCCGCCGCCCTGGTCTTCCGCGGTGGCAAGCTGCTCATCACCCAGCGTTACCCGGAAGCCCACCTAGGTGGTCTGTGGGAGTTCCCGGGCGGCAAACGCGAACCGGGCGAAGCGTTTGAACAATGCCTGGTCCGGGAGTTGCAGGAGGAGTTGGGCATCGAGGTGGAGGTCGGCGACCTCATGGAGAGCCTGACGCACGCGTACCCGGAGAGGACCGTCCACTTGAGATTCTACCGCTGCCGATGGAAAGAGCACGAGCCGCAATCGCTGGGCTGCGCGGCATTCAAATGGATTAGTGCTGCCGAATTGCAGGACTACACTTTCCCGGCAGCCGATGCCCGCCTGCTAGAGCAACTGCGCAGTTCGCCGCAGATTTGGCAGGAGAGCTAACAAATACCAATTGTGCCGGTGCCACGCCAAACCCGCTGGACAAGCTGACGCGGGAGGGCTGATTATAGAGTGCCTAGGTCCAAAGGGTCGTTATAGCTGCCTGCCGCAACCGTGAGCGGCACTGCGCTGGACAAGGCAAAGAGCGCCAGCCTGGAATCCCGAGCTTTTCCCGAAACCACCCCGGTCTGGCGTCGCAGGCGCCCGTTTGGACACCGCATGTACATGCGGGTAGATTCCGGCAGTTTCCAGCGGTTTTTGGCGCATTATTCCTTTGACAACCCTTGCAGAATCTGCCAATAGTTTATCCATAGTTCGAGTACTTGAACCGGATAACCTAATCATTACGCCAATATGAAGAATACAAAGACTACCCTCAGGTCACTTGCTTGCTCCCTCACAGTTCTTGCATTGGCTCCCCTGTCAACAAGAGCAGCCATCACCGTCAATGGCTCGTACGATCCCGCCTTTGGCAGCGCACTGGCCGTCCAAACGGCCAACACCGGCTTCGGTAATGGACCCGCATCATCTGGCGGAAACCAGTTGGATGCCGCGTATGGCACCGTTCAGAGCGGAAATCTCTACCTCTTTTTTGCCGGCAATACATCCGACGGCAATTTCCTGGATGTCTTTATAGCCGACGGCCGCGTAGGGCAGAGTACTTTCAACGTTTCAAGTGGTGGAACGATTGCTATGAATGGCTCAGTTTTTAGCCCCGGGTTTAGCGCCACATTCTCAGTGAATGCGAACACCTACGCTGGCACCATCTATCCCAACGCTTATGACTTGGTCGCCAACGTCGGCGGTTACACCGGTGCGGGGCTGCCGGATAGTGGCGGGACCATCTCAGGTGCCCCTGCGGGTAACGGCGTGCAGCTTGCGGTGAACAATTCCAGTACCGCCGGCTCGGGGGTCAACACTGGGGCTGGGGCATTGACGGTCACTACCGGGTGGGAGCTCGCCATACCCCTCTCCCTGCTTGGGAATCCGAGTGGAAGCGTCGAGGTTCTCGCCGACATCAACGGTAATCCCGACAACTATCTCTCAAACCAATTTCTGCCCGGCTTGCCGGATGGAACAGGCAATTTAGGCGCTGGCGGACCTTATAGCGGGCCGGCTTCAGGTGCATTTAATTTCGGCTCAACCCCGGGCGAATATTTCGTCGTGCCGGTGCCTGAACCTTCGACCTGCGCTCTTTTGATCGGCGGGCTGGCGAGCCTCCTTTGGCTGCGCGGGCGGCGGTAAAGCGCTGCTCGAGTCTCCTCCGAAGCCCCGGCTTCCCCCCCGAGTCCCCATTGACTGGACAGCCGGAAGCGGGCAATCCGCCCGCCGGGTGTGGGGGGAGGTGGAGGTTAATCCCTAATCCCCTATCAGTCCGGGGGGCGCCAGTTGCAATTCCTGTCGCGCCGGCAGCCCGCAAGTCGTAATCTTGTGTGGGCATGTTAGTGGCCGACGACATCCGCAAAAAGCTGGGCTCCCTGCCGCATAAGCCGGGCATTTACCTTATGCGGGACCGCTTTGGAACGGTCATTTATGTGGGCAAGGCGCGGGACCTGCGCAAACGGGTGAGCCATTATTTCCAGCCCTCGCGGCGGCTGGGCTGGGACCTGAAGTTCAAGGCGCTGATTGAGGCGATTCACGACTTTGATTTCCATGTTGTGCGGAGCGAGCCCGAGGCGCTGCTGCTGGAGGGCAAGCTCATTAAGGAGTTCCACCCGCGTTACAACGTCAGCTTCCGCGATGACAAGCGGTTCCTGATGCTCAAGGTCAACCTGAACGACCCGATCCCGCGGTTCACGCTGACCCGCCTCAAGCAGGAGGACGGCGCGCGGTATTTCGGGCCGTTCCCGAACTCGGGCGCGCTGCGCAGCACCCTGGCGCTGGTGCGGCACCAGTATCACCTGCGCGGGTGCCGTCCGCTAACCCCCACCGACCGGGATTACAAGCATTGCCTCTACGCTCATTTGAAATACTGCACCGCACCTTGCATCGGCAACGTGGGGCGCGAGGAATACCTTGAGCAGGTGAAGGCGGCGTGTGATTTCCTCGAAGGCCAGTGCGCGGAAATGCAGGAGCAGCTCGAGGCCGAGATGAAGAAGGCCGCGGCGGCGCAGGAATATGAGCGGGCAGCCGGGTTGCGTGACCTGCTGGCGGACCTGAAAGACACAACAAAGAAGGTGAGCCGGTTCGAGCGCGTGCCTTACAGTCTTCCGCCGGCCATTGACCCGCAGAAGGACCTTGCTGAGTTGGCGAAGGCGCTTGGCCTGGCCACGCCTCCGCAGCGCATCGAGGGCTTCGACATTTCGAACATCAGCGGCACGTTCAAGGTGGCGTCGCTGGTCAGCTTCCGCAATGGCCGCCCGGACCGATCGAACTACCGGCGGTTCAAGATCAAAACGGTGGAGGGGCAGGATGATGTTGCGTCGGTGGCGGAGGTGGTAAGGCGGCGATACACGCGGGTGTTAAAGGAGTTTGGAGTCCAAAGTCTGGAGTCTGAAGTCCAGGAAGAGGCTACGAAGGATGAAGGACCAGGAGAGCGAGGGGAAATCCGAAGGCCGAAGCCCGAAGACCGAAATCCGAGGGCCGAGGCGGATGGGCGAAGGGCGGGGGAAGACCTTGCGGCGCCGGAGATCGCTTCCCGGTCACCTGTCACGCACTCCGCACTTCGCACTCCGCACTCCGCGTTTCCCGACCTCATCCTCATTGATGGGGGCAAAGGGCAGCTCGGGGCAGCGTGCGCGGAGTTGGGGAAGCTCGGGCTGGGGCACATCCCGGTAATCGGTCTAGCTAAGGAGTTCGAGGAGATTTATCGGCCAGGCGAGAAGGAACCTCTCAAGCTCTCCCATGCGACCGGAGCACTGAAGCTCTTGCAGCGCGTGCGGGATGAGTCGCACCGGTTTGCCAACACGTACAACGCGCAACTGCGGCTGCGGAAGATCTCGGAGAGCATCCTGGATGAGTTCCCCAACATCGGCGAACGTCGCAAAACGGCGTTGCTGAAGAAGTTTGGCTCGGTGCAGCGGATGCGGCTGGCCAGTGTCGAGCAGCTTGCGTCGGTGCCGGGTTTCGGCGGCAAAGCCGCAGCGGAACTGAAAACTTACCTGGAAGCGCGATCGGGCGGAGGACCAGCATAGGCTTGACTTCGGGCTTTCCCGCGGCTCAGTATTCAGCCGCATTTTATGAAGGGCCGACTATGGACTCTCTTGGTTTGTTTTGTGCTTCATCCCCTGGGGTTGGTCCCGTTGCTCCACGCCCAAAGTACGGCGTTCACTTACCAGGGGCGTTTGCTGGACGGCGGGCAGCCAGCCACTGGGAGCTACGATCTCCAGTTCAGGTTGACGGATGCCCTGAGCGGCGGCAACCCTATTGGCGCGGCGCTCACGAATGCTCCGGTGCTGGTGACGAATGGCCTCTTCCTTGTCCTGCTTGATTTCGGCAGCGGAGCTTTCGACGGTTCCCCTCGCTGGTTGGAAGTCGGAGTGCGAACCAATGGCAGCGCCGGCCCCTATGTCGTGCTAAGTCCGCGCCAGGCGATTACGGCCTCACCTTACGCCACGTTCGCCAGTACTGCGGCCAATGCATCGGTTGCTGCAGGCCTTGTCCCGGGAGTGACGATAGCTGCCAATGGGGCAGGCATTACAAATCTTAGCGCAGGCCAGTTGGTCGGCACGGTGACGGTGCCGGTGGCCTCCGACCTCTCAGCGAGCAGCAACTATAACGCGAACCGCTTGGTGGGCACCATCCCGCTGGCAAATTTGCCGTCACAGGTCCTGAGCAATACGGGGCTTACCAGCGGCATTCCGGTGAGCGCAATTCAGCCCTTGGAGAGCTTCTCGCTCGCGTCAATCGCCCCGACCCCGCCGATGGGGATTTGCACGTGGCCCCTTTACAATGGCGGCAACCAAGGGCTCGTGCAGATGTTTACCGACATGCTCTCTACTAACGGGCTGGTGGGTTATGGCTGGAAAGTGATCCAGTTGGACGCAGGCTGGCAACTGCCGAGTCGTGATAGCAACGAAAACCTGGTGCCCGACCCGGCCAGATATACGAACTGGACTGGCATGCTCAGCTATATGCAGACCAGTGGAGTTGCGCTGGGCCTTTACACGGAGATGACGAGCTGCGGCGGCAATGTGCCAACTTTGGACGGCTATTATGCGCAGGACGCAGCGCAGTTTGCCTCATGGGGAGTAAGCTATCTCAAGGTGGACTGTGGTGATCTCGGCGACCAGCGGTATGTGCAATTCAGTGATTTTCGGGCGGCGATGGAGCAGGCCGGTCTTTCGGCTTACGTCATCAACGGGGGACTTAACCCCCCAGCGGGCTTTCCGGTCCGCGCGTGGTTGCCGGCGGTGGTGAACGCCTGGAGGCTGGGGATGGATGGCGACTCCTATCTCTTTGGAGGTGAGGCAGTCGCTCAGGGGAACATGCTGCTGCATTTCCACCACGCGTTGGAATATGGCGCCGCTTTTACCGGGCCGGGGCATTATCCAGACATGGACTTCATCAACACGGGGCAGGCCGATTACGGGGACTATGTGAATACTTCTACCTCGCCCTATCGTTACCCAACTATAGAGAGCGACATCGGGCTGGCGGCGATGTGCCCGTCACCGATCATGGTGGACACGGTAAACCTGGCGCTGATGCCCATTTACACCAATACGGCATTCATCGCCATTGACCAGGACCCGCTGGTGATGCCGGCGCAGGTGGTTAGCTCGAACGCAACCAGCGAAGTGTGGTCGCGGCGGCTGTTCAATGGAGACCGGGCGGTGGCGCTGATCAACAAGACCGGGTCGAGCCAGGCGATTTCCGTGAACCTAAGCGCACTCGGTTTGCCGGCGGGGCCAACAGCGGTGTATTCGGTATGGGACCAGGCGTATCTGCCTTGCGCACCGGCGGCTTTTACGTCGTCGGTTGATCCGTGGTACGTGCAACTGCTGCGCTTCTCCCCCACGCAGGCTGGGCTGTTTACCGGCACGGTAGGGCTAACGAGCAACAGCGTGCCTTACACGTTGCATATCACCAACGGGCTGATTTATGGCGTGAGCAGCCCCTGACCACAAGCGGGATGAGCGCGGTATTCCCACACAAACCGCGCCATGCACTCAGCACGGTTTCGGCCCGTCTGCCTGCCAGACACCGGCGAGTATGAGAAGCATGGGCGCAAATTAATTCGTGCAGATCCGCGTAATCCGTGTCTTCATGGTACCCGGATGAACATTCAAGTGGCAGTTCTGTGCGACGCGGCGACCGATGACAACGGCAAGCTCAACCTGCTGGGAGCCTTCGATACCATCTACACGCAGAAGCTCCCGGCAATTCATCCCCAGTGCTCGATTGCCCTGCGGGTGACTTTCTCGGGCGACGACGAGGGCAAACACGCCCTGCGGGTCAACTTCGTGGACGCGGACGGCCATCCGATTGCGCAGTTCCCACCTATCCCGGTGGAAGTGTCCCTTCCCGAGGACATGCACTTCGGCACGCGCAACTTCATTGTGAACATCCAGCAATTGAAGTTCGACAACCCGGGGCTCTACTCGATTGATGTCCTGCTGGACGACCGGCCCCAGGTGAGCATTCCTTTGCTGGTGCGTCACAACCCCCCGGCACCCGCGTGAGCGGCACCTGGCGCGCCGCCTGCGTCAGTACACCGAGTTCCTGATTGAAACTGCCTGCCTTTAGGCCCATTCTCGGGGCGTGAGTCATCTGGCCCAAGCCCGCAAAGTGTTCGACATCGAGATCGCGGCCCTCAAAGCAGCGCGCGCGCAGCTCGATGTGGGCTTCGACCGGGCGGTTGCGCTGGTCGTCGAGACGCTGCGCCAGCGCGGCAAGATCGTGGTCGTCGGCATCGGCAAGTCGGGGCACGTGGGGCAGAAGATTTCCGCCACGCTGACCAGCACCGGCTCCCCCAGCGTGGTCTTGAACAGCGTGGACGCGTTGCACGGCGACCTGGGCATCGTGAACGATGGCGACCTGATCCTGGCGCTTAGCTACTCCGGTGAGTCGGACGAGCTGCTGAACCTCATGCCGGCGCTGAAGCGGTTCCTGGTGAAGATTATCGCCATCACCGGCTCGGCGAAGTCGTCGCTGGCGCAGCACAGCGATGTTGTGCTCAAGGTGCGCGTGCCCAGGGAAGCCTGTCCCTTCAACCTGGTGCCCACTGCCAGCACGACGGCGACGCTGGTCATGGGCGACGCGCTGGCGATGGCGGTGTCCCAGGCGCGCGGGTTCAAACAGCAGGACTTCGCCAAGATTCATCCCTCGGGCGCGATTGGGCGTGCCATGTTGTCGCGCGTGGCTACTATCATGCGCTCCGGTCCGCGCAACGCCGTCGCCGCTCAAGACCTGACGGTAAGGGAGGCGCTGCTGGTAATGACGGAAGCCAAATCCGGCAGCCTGAGCGTGGTCAATGGGGTTGGCAAGCTCGTGGGCGTCTTCACCGATGGGGATTTCCGCCGGCGCATTGCCGCAGGTGAAAGCCTGCTGGCGCTGCCGCTGAAGCAGGTCATGACGCGCAGCCCGATCTGCATTCGCGAGGACGCGCTGGCCGTCGAAGCGGTGAAAGTCTTTGACCAGCACAACATTGACGACCTCATCGTCGTGAACGCCAAGCGCGAGCCCGTGGGCCTGGTGGACTCGCAGGACTTGCCGAAACTGAAGCTGATGTAAGTCGGGCGTTACGCCCGCCCATGCGAAGGCCCCGATTGAAACCACGTCTTTGCTATTAAATGAAAGGCTCTATCAATGAGAAATGCGACGCTAATTCTGACCGCGGCGGCCGTGCTCGTGCTGGCCGCCGGCTGTGCAGCCCAAACCCCAGTCCGATCAAGCCCGGCTCCCATGCAAACGGCTCAAGGGTTTCAATTCACCAAGACCATCAGCGCCAAGGTTAATTACCTGCTGTTCCTGCCCAAGGGCTATGAGCCCAAAGGCGAACGGCGCTGGCCTCTGATTTTCTTTCTCCATGGCGCGGGCGAGCGCGGCACGAATGTCTGGAAGGTGGCCACCCATGGCCCACCCAAGATTGCCGCCGCCCAGCCGGATTTCCCCTTTATTGTCGTTTCGCCTCAGTGCCCGGAACAGCAGATTTGGTCCAAAGACGTGCTGCTGACGCTGCTGGATGATGTGATCGCAAAGTACGCGGTGGATACGAACCGGGTTTATCTGACCGGCCTGAGTATGGGAGGTTACGGCACGTGGGACCTCGGCCTGGCCCACCCCGAGAGGTTCGCGGCGATCGTCCCGATTTGCGGCGGAGGGCAAACCATTGCCGTGGCGCTCTCCAGCCGTGGCAAGGGCGCGGCCCTAAAATCCCTCGGCGTTTGGGCTTTTCATGGCGGCAAGGACCCGGTGGTGCCGCTCGAGGAATCCCAACGCATGGTGGACGCGCTGAAGAAGGCTGGCGTCTCGGATGTAAAGCTCACGGTCTATCCGGAGGCCGGGCACGATTCCTGGACGGAGACGTACAACAATCCGGCGCTCTACGATTGGCTCCTGAAGCACCAACGGGGGAATTAGGCCTTAGTTCAATCCGCAGGCGACTTTCGCCCGGTCCAGGACCTTCCGGGCGACCTGGCGGGCGTGGGCAGCCCCATCGGCCAGAACCTTGTTGACGTAGTCCAGATTCGCCGCCAGCTCCGCGCGTTTGGCGCGCGCGGCGGCAAAGTGGTTCCAGTAGTGCTCGAAGAGGGCCTTTTTAAGATCGCCATACCCCAATCCACCGGCGCGCAGCCGGTCCTCGTAATCCTTCGCCGTTGCCGGCGCGGCCATTAGCTGCAGGATTTGGATGGCGATGTTCTGGTCCGCATCGGGCTTTGGCTCCTGGGGAGTGCGGCTGTCCATCTTGATGCCCATCACCTTCTTCCGGAGCGCCTTCTCGTCGCCAAAGATCTCAATCGTATTCCCGTAGCTCTTGCTCATCTTCTCGCCGTCCAGGCCGGGCACCTTGGCCGTCTCGGCCCGGATCTGCGGCTCGGGGATGACAAAGGTCTCGCCGTACTGCTCGTTGAACTTGATGGCGATGTCCCGCGTGACCTCGACGTGCTGCTTCTGGTCCTGCCCGACCGGCACAATATTCGAGTCGTAGATCAGAATGTCCGCCGCCATCAGCACCGGGTAGGCGAATAGGCCATGATAAGGCGAAATGCCTTTGGCAATCTTGTCTTTATAGCTGGTGCAGCGCTCCAGCAAGCCCATCGGTGTCACCGTGCTAAGCATCCAGGTCAGTTCGGTGACTTCCGGCACGTCGGATTGGCGGAAGAACACAGTGCGCTTGGGGTCCAGGCCGCAGGCGAGGAAGTCGAGCGCCACATCCAGCGTATTCTGCCGCCGCTCGGCGGGATCAAAGAGCGACGTCATGGAATGATAGTTCGCAATGAAATAATACGCCTGTCCCTTCTCCTGAAGTTCGATAGAGGGCTTCATCATCCCGAAATAGTTGCCGAGATGCAGCGTGCCCGAGGGCTGTATGCCTGATAAGATTCGCATTACCGGAGCTTAGCGGGGAAGGCGGGATGCGGGAAAGGAGGAAAAGCGCCTGGCGAGAGAGAGCTGACGGGTAACGCGTGGCGAGTGGCGTGTGAAGCCCTCCGTGATGCGTGAGACGTGAAACGTGAAGGGCGAGGAGGCCGGGCCCACCTCGTTAGGTTTCTCGCCTTTGGGCTGTTGGGCGCCGAAGACACGCTGAAGCGTGGACACCAAACTCGACGCGTTGACTCTGCCTGGGGGGGCTCGTACGTTCGGTGCGATGTTTGAACTCGTTTCACCCTACCAGCCCGCCGGGGATCAGCCGGAGGCGATTGCCAAGCTGACCGAAGGGCTGGTGTCTGGGGCGCAGCATCAGACGCTCCTCGGCGTAACGGGTTCGGGCAAGACCTTTACCATCGCCAACGTCATCAGGAACGTGGACCGGCCGACGCTGGTGATCTCCCACAACAAGACCCTCGCGGCCCAGCTCTACGCGGAGTTCAAGAGCTTCTTCCCGAACAACGCCGTCGAATACTTCGTCAGTTACTTCGATTACTACCAGCCAGAGGCCTACATCCCGCGCACCGACACCTTCATCGAGAAGGATTCCAGTGTTAACGAGGAGATCGAGCGGCTGCGGCTCTCCACCATGAGCGCGCTGTTCTCGCGCCGGGACGTAATCGTCGTGGCTAGCGTGTCGTGCATTTACGGCATCGGCAGCAAGGAAGACTACGAGGCGATGGTGATCACGGTCCGCGCCGGCCAGGAGATGGCCCGCGACCACTTCCTGCACCGTCTGGTGGACCTGCAATACAACCGCAACGACGTCGAGTTCACGCGCGGCCAGTTCCGGGTGCGCGGCGACACCGTCGAGCTCTGCCCCGCCGGGCGCGAGGACGCCTTGCGCGTGGAGTTCTTCGGCGACCAGGTCGAGCGCATTACGCGGTTTGAGCCGCTGACGGGGCACAAGCTGGAGTCGCTGCCGGCGGTCACCGTCTATCCGGCCAAACAGTTCGTCACGCCCGCCGAGAAGCTGCGCCCCGCGTTGCTGGCGATTCGCGAGGAGTTGGGCGAACGCATCACCTGGTTTGAGAAGCACGGGAAGCTGCTCGAAGCTCAGCGCATCAAAATGCGCACCGAATACGACCTGGAAATGATGGAAGAGATGGGTTTCTGCTCCGGCATCGAAAACTACTCACGGCACCTGGCTTCCCGCGAGCCGGGCTCCCGCCCCTGCACGCTTTTTGACTTCTTCCCCAAGGACTTCCTGCTGGTGATCGACGAATCGCACGCCACGGTGCCCCAGATCGGGGGAATGTATGCGGGCGACCGCTCCCGCAAGACCGTGCTGGTGGAGTATGGCTTCCGACTGCCCAGCGCAATGGATAACCGGCCGCTGGCCTTTGAGGAGTTTCAATCCCTCCAGAACCAGACGATCTATGCAAGCGCCACGCCAACCCCGCGCGAGCTCGAATGGTCCAAGGGCCGCGTCATCGAGCAGATTGTCCGGCCTACGGGACTGGTGGACCCGAAGGTCACCCTTAAGCCGCTGACCGGGCAGATTGATGATCTCATCAACGAGTGCCGCAAGCGCGCCGACGCCAAGGAACGCGTGCTCGTCACCACGCTCACGAAGCGCACCGCGGAAGAACTGACTGATTACCTGCGCGAGATCGGCATCAATGTGCAGTACCTCCACAGCGAGATTGACGCCATTGAACGTGTGGAAATCCTGCGGGGCTTGCGCAAGGGCGAGTTCGACGTGTTGGTCGGCATCAACCTGCTGCGGGAAGGGCTGGACCTGCCGGAGGTTTCGCTGGTGGCGATTCTCGATGCGGACAAGGAGGGCTATTTGCGCAGCACTACCAGCCTGATCCAGACCGCCGGACGCGCCGCGCGCCACCTCAACGGCGAGGTCATCCTTTACGCCGACGTGCGGACCCAAAGCATCCAGAACTTCCTCGCCGTCTCAGACTACCGGCGCAAGAAGCAACTGGCTTACAATGCGGAACACAACATCACCCCGCGCAGCGTGAGCCGTGCGGTTGAGGAAAGCCTGTCGTTGCACCGCGCGGCCTCCCGGGAGGCGCACGCATTCCTGAACGAGTCGGGCGTTGATATTGACCTCAACGACACTATTCGCGAGCTGGAGGAAGAGATGCTGGCCGCCGCGAACAACCTGGAGTTCGAGAAGGCCGCGCTGCTGCGGGACCAGATACGCGAGCTGAAGCGGGCGGTGGACGGGAGCACGCCGGCAAACGGGGCACGCGCGCAGCCAGTCAGTTACGGGAAGGGTGGCAAGCCGCGTTCCGCGCGGCGTAAAGCATTGCCTTTCTGATTCCTTGCCTTAGTTCGACGACAGATCCTCGGGGGACTGCGCCAGCAGTTTGTATTTCCAGCCCTTCCGGTACAGGATGGTTTGCCACATCTCCTCCGGTTGGGTGTCGAAGACCAATTCCAGGGATGCCGGGTAGGTGAGCCAGGCCTTGCGCTTCATCTCATCCTCGAGTTGGCCCGGGCTCCAGCCGGCATAGCCGGCGAACATCTTGACCTTGCGCTCGGGCGAAAACGAATCGCCAAGCTCGACAAGGTCATCCAGCGAATGCCCGAGACTCAGATTCGGCATCACGTTGGCCTCGGGAATGAAGGCGTCCGAGTGAAGAAAGCTCAGGGCGGACGGTTGCACCGGCCCCCCGAGGTAGAGGGGGAAACCTTTGAGCACCTCTGGCAAGTCGGCGACGATCATCTCCCCCACCTTGTTGCCAGTCGTCCGATTGAGCACCAGGCCGAACGCGCCCTCCGCGTCATGCTGGCAGATGAGCACGACCGTGCGCTGGAAGAACGAGCCTCGTAGCTGGCCGCTGTCGAGCAGCAACTGGCCTTTCAGGAATTTCCCCTTTTCGGGCATAGGTTGGATTGCATCCTTGGCTGCATCAGGCTGGCGATTCAGCCCAAGCGTGGCAGAGGCGTTCGGCCGAAACGTCCGGGTTCGGGCGGGAGCGGGCACCTCGGCGAGGCGTCCCTACCCGAGCTTGATGCAGCCTTGTTTCTCATCGCGCCAAACTCTATCGTGCTTGCTCCGCTGCCAATCTGGATTAAAATTCCCGTATGTCAAAGCTTTGTCTGCTTTTGTTGCTCGTCGGCCTGCTCTTCGCTGTCGGAACCGGGTGCTCGACCCCCTCGGGCAGCCGTGATTACATTCCGGGCAAGGGCTGGGTGCCGAACGACTGAGCGCCGCAGGGCTCTCGCGGCAAATCCGAATAGGCCATTCTGAAGGAAGAGTGGCGGGCTTTGCGCGGCTGGCGCCTACGTTTATGTGCACGGAGGGGAAGCCACCTCGATCCAGCCCAACCCGGTGAGCCATGCTCTGCAATGGAAAGTCCCCTGGGGGTGTGGCATAATGGGCCGTGAATTATAGTGAAAAAGCCGAGGAGATTCTCCAGGCTGGAAGGCATGCAGGCTGCTCACGCACCATAGAAAATCGTCCTTTGCATAGCACATTCATCATCCACGTCACTTGGCGCAGATCATTAGCACTCTTCCTGGCGGCAGGATGCGGGGCGCTGATTCCTTTCCTCGCACTATCTTCCGCCGCGGCGGGGAAGCAAATGGTTAGCGGCGGCCATGTCCCTGCGGCGGTCGCAAAGCTCACGCCCGTCGGCAGCCTACCCGCCTCGCAGCGGCTGAACCTCGCCATCGGGCTGCCGCTGCGTAACGAGACCGAGCTCGACGCTCTGCTGTGGCAGCTTTACGACCCGGCCAGCCCGAACTACCGGCATTATCTAACCCCCAAGGAGTTCACCGCTCGCTTCGGGCCTACGGAACAGGATTACCAAGCTCTCGTTCAGTTCGCAGAGGCCAGAGGCTTCAAGATCACCGGCAAGCACTCCAATCGGCTGTTGCTGGACGTGGAAGGAGCTGTCAGCGACGTTGAGAAGGCGTTCAACGTGACCATGCGGCTTTATCCGCACCCAAAGGAGAAGCGCGCCTTTTACGCGCCCGACACTGAGCCGTCGGTGGATTTCTCCGTGCCTATTTTGCACGTCAGTGGCCTGGATAATTACGCGCCTCCGCATCCGAACGTGGTCGTCCAGCCTGCGAGGGTGGCCGTGAATGTCACGCCCAAGGCAGGTTCCGGCCCGAGCGGGACCTATATGGGCAGTGATTTCCGCAACGCTTACGTGCCGGGGACGTCTCTGACGGGCGCGGGCCAGAGCGTCGGGCTGTTGCAATTCGACGGCTTCTACCAGAGCGACATTACAGCCTACGAGAGCCAGGCCGGGTTGCCCAATGTGCCGATCACTGTGGTGCCGGTTGACGGAGGAATCAGCACGCCGGGCGGCGGAGCGGTCGAGGTCTCACTCGATATCGAGATGTTGATCTCCATGGCGCCGGGGGTGTCCCGCATTTACGTTTACGAGGCGCCCAACAGCAGCGCGTATTGGGTTGATCTGCTCAATAGAATGGCCACCGACAACCTGGCCAAGCAGATCAGTTGCTCCTGGGGCGGCGGCGCGCGCAATGCCTCGGCTGAGACTGTCTTCAAGCAATTGGGCGCGCAGGGGCAGTCCTTCTTCAACGCGACCGGTGATTCCGACGCGTTCACCGGCACGATTCCTTTTCCCTCCGACAGCACCAACATCACCCAGGTTGGGGGCACCACGCTGACCACGGGTTCCGGGGCTGCCTATAGCTCGGAAACTGTCTGGAATTGGGGCGGTGGCACCGGCAGCAGCGGCGGCATCAGCACCTATTACCGCCTCCCTATCTACCAGGTCGGCGTCAGCATGTCTTCCAACGGGGGTTCAACCACGATGCGCAACGTGCCGGACGTGGCGCTGACGGGTGACAATGTGTGGGTCATCTTCGGGGGCGGCAGCTCCGAGGCAGTCGGCGGCACCAGTTGCGCCGCGCCGCTGTGGGCGGGCTTCACAGCGCTCGTCAACCAGCAGGCCGCGCAATCCGGGCAGGGCACGGTCGGCTTCCTGAACCCAGCCCTCTATGCCGTCGGCAAGGGCGCCAACTATGCGACCTGCTTCCACGACATCACCACGGGCAACAACTTCAGCAGCAGCAGCCCCTCCCAGTTTTCAGCGGTCGCCGGCTACGACCTGTGCACCGGCTGGGGCACCCCCAACGGCATGAACCTGATCAATGCGCTGGCTGGGCCGCCGGTGTTTGCGCCGCTGCTGGTCTCGAACAGCTTCACGCTGACGGCCGAAAGCTGCCCCAATGGCGCCATTGATCCCGGAGAGACAGTGACGGTGAGCTTCGGCTTGAAGAACATCGGCACGGCGAATACGACGAACCTGGTGGCCACGCTGCTGGCCACGGGCGGCGTCGTCTCGCCCAGCGGGCCGCAGGCTTTTGGTGTCGTCACTACGAATGGGGTCATGACGCGGTCCTTTAACTTTAGCGCGAGCGGGACTTGCGGCAGCACGAATACCGCCATGCTGCAGTTACAGGACGGCACGGCGAACCTGGGCACAGTGACCTTCTCGTTCCTGCTCGGGAACCCTGTTATCGCAACCGTCTTCTCCCAGAACTTCGACGGCGTCACTGCCCCCGCCTTGCCCGCGGGTTGGGCCACTTCGGCCAGCGGCGCTGAATCCGCCTGGGTGACCACGACTGCCACCAGCGATACCGCGCCCAACTCCGTCTTCTCCCCCGACCCGGCCAGTATTGGGGTAAACGAGTTGGACTCACCCGCGATCACCCTGCCCAGCGGCCAATGCCAGTTGACGTTCCGGCAGAGCTACAACCTGGAATCAACTTACGACGGTGGAGTATTGGAAATTGCCATCGCCGGCGGCGCGTGGACTGACATCCTGGCCGCCGGCGGCAGCTTCGTGAGCGGTGGCTATGTGACGACGCTCAGCACTTTCTACAGCAATCCGCTGGCCGGTCGCTCCGCGTGGACGGGAAACACCGGCGGGTTCATCACGACGGTCGTCAATTTGCCCTCCGCCGCCTCCGGCCAGACCATTCAGTTGCGCTGGCGCTGCGGCTCGGATAGCAGCGTCAGCGAGACGGGGTGGTACATTGATACCGTGTCCGTCACCAGCAGCACCGCCGTATGCTGCGTCAACTCGGCGCCGAGCATTACCACCCAGCCGGCCAGCCAGGCAGCCATCCCAGGGACGAATGTGACCTTCCAGGTCACCGCGTCCGGCGCTTCGCCGCTGGGCTACCAATGGCGCCTGAATGGGGCCGGCCTGCAGGGGGCGGTCAATAGCACTCTCACGGTAACGAATGCGCAGGCAGCGCAAGCGGGCAGTTACTCGGTGCTGGTGTACAATGCGTATGGCTCCGTGATCAGCTCCAACGCGGTGTTGACCGTGCTGGATCCCTGGATCACCACCCAGCCGAAGAACCTGATGGTGAGTGCGGGTGCGCCAGCTAGCTTCAGTGTGACTGCGGTTGGCACCCCACCCCTGAGTTACCAGTGGCTTAAGGAGGGTGCCGCGCTCTCCGACACCGCCAACCTCAGCGGGACGCACTCCTCCACTCTGAACCTGGCGCAAGTGCAAGCCGGGGACGCCGGCAGCTATTCTGTCGTGGTGAGCAATGTCAACGGCCAGGTGGTCAGCTCGATTGCCACGCTGAGCGCCAATTTCCCGCCCGTGATTTCGACTCAGCCTGCCGGGCAAACCGCTCTGGCCGGTTCGGCCGTCTCGTTTACGGCAGGAATCGTGGGCTCCAGCCCCCTGAGTATCCAGTGGCAGCGCTTCGGGACGAACCTTGCGGACGGCGGGAAACTCAGCGGCTCCGCCACCGCCGCCCTGGCGATTTCCAATGTGCAGGCGGGCGATATGGGCAGCTACTGGGTGGTGGTGAGCAACACCTACGGAGTGGTGACCAGTTCCAGCGCTTCGCTCAAGGTGTGGCCGCTGCTAGGCTGGGGCAGGGACGATTACAGCCAGGCGGACATCCCTGCGGGTTTTAGCAACGTGACGGCGGTGGCGGCCGGGCTTTACCATGGCTTGGCTTTGCGCGCAGACGGCACCGTGGCCGCCTGGGGTGCGGGCATGGTCAACACAGGCGTGCTCCCGCAATATGGACAGGCGATCGTCCCTGGCGGAATGGGCACCACGCTGCAAGTTGCCGGAGGTTACTACCACAGCCTGGCGCTCGAGTCCGATGGGACCGTGGCGGCTTGGGGTGCCGGCACGAGCAACACCGGCGTTAGTCCGCAATATGGGCAGTCGATGGTCCCGACCGGCCTAAACAACGTAGTGGCAGTCGCCGGCGGGGCCTTCCATAGCCTGGCATTGAGGGCCGACCAAACGGTCCTGGCCTGGGGAGCGGGCACGACTAACAGCGGCGTTAACCCCTACTATGGCCAAGCGATCGTCCCAGCCGACCTGGGCAACGTGGTGGCTGTGGCGGCAGGAGCCTTTCACAGTGTCGCATTGAAGGCCGACGGAACGGTGGTGGCGTGGGGAGCCGGCACGGCCAGTACCGGGCTAGGTCCCAACCTGGGGCAGGCGTTGGTTCCGGCCGGTCTGAGCAACGTGGTGATGGTCGCCGCGGGCGCCTATCATAGTTTGGCGCTCAAGGCTGACGGCACCGTCGTCGCCTGGGGCAGCAACAATTACGGTCAGACCAATACGCCTGCGGGTTTGAGCGGCGTGGTTGCCATTGCTGCGGGGCTGTACAACAACCTCGCATTGATGTCTGACGGCACGATGGTTGGGTGGGGTAATAACAGCTACGCTCAGGCCACTCCTCCCATAGGATTGGCGAATGTGGTAGAGATTGCCGCCGGAGGTTATCAAAGTCTTGCGCTGGAAAGCGACGGGCGTCCGGCCCTGACGGTGCAGCCTTCGAGCCAGTTTGCGGCTCCCGGCACAACCGTGCGCTTGCTGGCGATGACGGTCGGAAGCCAGCCCTTGAACTACCAATGGAGCTTGAACGGTTCACCCCTCGCCGGAGCTACGCAAAGCAGCTATACGATTGCGAGCGCCGCACCTGCTTACTCCGGCACTTACTCGCTCCTTGTCAGTAACGCCTTCGGCGCAACGGTCAGTTCCAATGCCACACTCACAGTCGGGTCGCCAAACGCTATCGTCAGCTTGAGCCTTGCCGGATCACAAGTGTCCGTAGAGTTCCTCAGTGTTGCTGGCTCCAATTACGTGCTCGAATACAAGCACTCGCTAGGCGACGCGACCTGGTCACCCGTGAGCGCCGCCGTCCCCGGCACGGGCGGCCTCATGGTGTTGCAGGCGAATAACGCTCCCGCGGACAGCGGGTTCTACCGCCTTCAGATTCAGTGACCAAGGCGTTCGGAGTTCACGCTTCAGCGTGCACCTGCGGGGGCGCATCAAATGGCGCCAAACCGCCGATGCCGTTGGTTGTATTCTTCCAGCGCCGCGTAGAATTGGGGCTTGCGAAAGTCCGGCCAGAGCGTCTGCGTTACCACCAGCTCGGTGTAGGAAATCTGCCAGAGCAGGAAGTTGCTGACGCGCATCTCGCCGCTCGTGCGAATCAGCACATCCGGGTCCGGGACGTTGCGGGTATAGAGGTGTTGGGCGAAGACTTGCTCCGTGATGTCGGGCGGGTCCAACTCGCCGGCCTTGACCTTCTGGGCGATGCCGCGGACGGCGTCCACAATCTCGGTGCGCCCCCCATAGCTCAGCGCCATGATCAGCGTGAGCCCGTTATTCTTGGAGAGCGTCGCGACCGACTTCCTCAGGTGCTCCTGCACGTTCTCCGGCAGCCGATAGACCTGGCCTATGATCTCCAGGTGAACGTTGTTCTTGTTCAACTCGGGCGTCTCGGTCTTGAGGTAATGCACCAGGTACTTCATCAGCGCGTCCACCTCGTCCTTGGGCCGATTCCAGTTCTCCACGGAAAAGGCGTAGAGCGTCAGATACTTGATGCCGAGTTCGCCGGCAGTTCGGATGATCACACGCGCCGACTCCGCTCCGGCGCGGTGGCCCTCAATGCGCGGCAGGTGCCGCTGTTTCGCCCAGCGGCCATTGCCGTCCATGATGACAGCCACATGCCGCGGCAAGGTGGCCTTGGCTTCGGGGCTGAGACTGGCGGCTTGCGCGCTCACTCAGAGCAGGATCGTCTGCTCGCGTCCCGGCCCCACAGAGGCGATGGCCAGCCGCGCGCCGCTCAGCTCCGCCAGCCCCTTGAGATAGGAGCGCGTCTTGGCCGGAAGATCCTTCCATTTGCGGGCGCGCGTGGTGGGAGTCCGCCAGCCAGGGAAATCAGCGTAAACCGGCTGGCAGCGGGACAGGCATTCGAAGTCATTCGGCACGTAGTCATATTGCCGGGCTCCGTCGCGGTAGCCGATGCAGACCTTGATCGTCTCCACCGAGTCCAAGCCGTCTATATTGGTTACCGCCAGCTCGTCAATGCCATTCACCATGCAGGCGTGGCGCGTGGCGACGGAGTCGAACCAGCCGCAACGGCGCGGGCGGCCGGTCGTGGCGCCGAACTCGCGGCCCATCGCGTGCAGCATGTCGGCAACCTCAGCGTTCTCGGTCGGAAGCGGCCCCTCGCCGACACGGGTGGTGTAAGCCTTCATGACTCCGACGACACGGTCCATGCGGTGCGGCGGGACGCCCGAGCCGGTGCAGGCGCCACCCGCGGTTGTATTTGAGGAAGTCACGAACGGATACGTGCCGTGGTCAATGTCCAGGAACGTCCCTTGCGCCCCCTCAAATAGAATGTCGTCGCCACGCTGGACCGCCTTGTGCAACAGGATCACGGTGTTGGCGACAAACGGCTTGAGGTAGTCGCCCGCCGCACGATACTCGCGATGGACCGCCTCAAAGGACAACGGCTGGGCGCCGAAGGCCTTCAGCACTTCGTTGTTCTCCTTGATCTTCAGTTCAAGCTGTTGCTTGAAGCGCTCCGGGTTGACCAGGTCAATGACGCGCAAGCCCGTCCTCGCCGCCTTGTCGCCGTAAGCCGGGCCGATGCCGCGCTTGGTGGTGCCGATCTTGTTCTTGCCCTTGAACGTCTCGCGCAGGGCGTCGAGCTCGCGGTGGTAGGGAAAGACCAGATGCGCCGTCTCGCTAAGGAACAGGTTGTGGTCAATCTTAACGCCCAGCTTGCGCAACCCCTCGATTTCCTCGACGAGGCTCACGGGGTCCACCACCACGCCATTGCCGATCACGCAAACCTTCTGCTTGCGCAGGATGCCGGAGGGGACCGTGTGCAGGATGTATTTTTTTCCCTTGATGTGGACGGTGTGGCCGGCGTTGTTGCCGCCCTGCGTGCGGACCACGATATCCGCCTGCTCGGTCAGCACATCAATAATCTTGCCTTTGCCTTCATCGCCCCACTGGGCGCCAACTAGTATCGTATTGGCCATATGCTAGAACGCGGGTGGCCGTTCCGGCGGACACGGCCCGCGGCTTAAGAATCGGCCTACAACAAAACCCCCCGAAGATGAATTCGGGGACAGGAGCACTCCGCTCTTGCGCAAGAAAACTAGAAAGGGGGCTGTCCTCTGTCAATGGCGGAGAAAGGACCCGGCACTGGACGGAGGTCTGGACACTGCCGCTGATCCCGGCCATGACGGCGGGCATCCTGCCTGCGGCTACAAACTCGGGCCAGTGAGAAATACCCCTTCCTCCTCAGACTTCGTAATCCACTGATCGTGCACCTGGAGTCCGTGCTGCCCGAGCAGCGAGCGCACCAGCGCCGGCGTGTGGCGGTAGGAAAAGAAGAGCCTGATCTCATCGCCGCGCCGGAACTCAAAGCCCTGCTTATCCACACGAATCTCGCGTGGCCAGAGGAATTGGAAATAGGCGGCTACGCGCTTGAGGCCGAGGCCGCTCGGGTCGTTCTCGATGACAAAGCGCAGCGCCCCATCGTCTCGTTCCACACCTAGATCGAGCAGGAAGGTCATCAACCAGTCGCGCGTCAGGGTGTTATCATACAGAGGCATGATACGGTGAACGCCGGCAGCGTAGTCACTGCCGGGGGCGAGATTGGCGCTGAAAAGCAGGTAATCCGCGGGTCGCACCAGCGCCGCCAACCGGGGTAGGATGATGGCCGGCTCGAAGTTCGGAATCATCCCAAAGAACGTAATGAGCCGGGCTGCGTCGGGAGGGGTGAATTCATCAACCACCGCCCGCAAGTCTTCCGCCGTGGCCAGATCACAGACGAACGGGGAGCACCTCTCCGCCGGCAGGACAGCCATCGCGCTTTGCCACGCTACGAGAACCATTGCCGTGCTTACATCCGAAGGCATGTAGAAGACCTCTTTGCCCGCATCTCTCAGCAGCTTGAGCAGCCGCGTGTCCTTCTGTCCTCCGCCGCATCCCAGGCCGATCAATTGTACGCGCCGGGCAGTCATGCGCGCCGCGACCGCCTCGAAGCTCCGATCATAGGCGGCGGCACAATCAGCGTCGGTGCGCGAGGGCGAAAAGGCTTGGTGCAGCGCCAGCCATTGCTGGGTCTGCTTGACGCTCTCGTAGTGGAACTTGTGATTGACCCGCCGCGTCTGCAGCGATTCCAGCAGGTCCCGGCGCACATTCTGCGGGAACTGGCTGGCATGGATGATTACCCGAGCAACTGGCAGCATCGAGCCACTTTGACCCCAAAGCCTCGTAGAGGACAAGCTTCGGCTAAGGGCGTGGCTTGGGCCTCGTTGACTTGCCGCCCTAACCCCGGCATACTTGCACCATGGATTTCGACATATCGCGCCTGTTGGATGATTGGGAATACCAGCCGGGGCAGGTTGTCGTCCGCAGGTTCAAAGGGAAGGATGGCAAAGAGAAGATCCAACTTCGTGTGGATTTGGGTCTGCTGCAAATGAACGCCGAGGGCCGGCCGGACGGCAAGCGCCCGTTCGGTCATCCCTCCCTCCTGGAGTATTACACTTCGCGCCTCTTCAAGTACGTTGCCGCGCACGATGGCAGCGATGAAGGGTTCAAACTGAACGGGGAGGATTGTGCCAAGCTGCAGCTCGAGGCCTTGCAATACCACCATCGGTACATCTGCCTGCTGCAGTTGGAAGACCACAGCGCCGTCATCCGCGACGCCGAGCGCAACCTCAGCGTGTTCGACTTTGTCAGCAAGCACGCCGAGAACGAAGAACTGGCATGGTCGCTCCAGCAGTTTCGCCCGCAGCTCCTGATGGTGCTGACGCGCGCCCGCGGGTCGGAGGCGCTGCAGGCCAAGGATTACACCATGGCCATAGAGCACGTGGAGCAGGGCCTGGAGCTAATTCGCGCGTTTTACCGTGAGCACGCGCGGTCTGAGGCCGCTGAATCCGGCCCCGAGGTGCAGTCATTGGAGACTTGGCTCGAAGAGATCCGCACCCACCGCCCGCTGTCCCGCCGGGAGAAGCTGGAGCGCGCCTTGCAGGAAGCCGTCAATAGCGAGGACTACGAGAAGGCGGCGAAGATGCGGGATGCCCTGCGGAACCTGAAGCCCGCCGAGTAAAAACGCCGCTTCCCCCGGGCGCGTCCAGGAACCGGGTTCCTCGATATCTTCAGTGGCCAAGGGCGTGCCAGGCGAAATCCGAAATCCGAAGGCCGAACCCCGAAAGAAGCCAGAAATCCGAAGGCCGAAGTCACCCAGCTTGTTGCCGTGCCGGGGGAAAAGCGCGCGGGAGCGACGTGGCCCCGCAGCCCCGCTCCGAGGGAGGTGGCGAAGGCGCCTTATTCCACGACGATGGGCCGGCTGCTTCGGGTTTCGGGCTTCGGCCTTCTTTCGGCCTTCTTTCGGCCTTCGGATTTCGGCCTTCGGGCTTTGCCGACGCCACAGCACCGCTCAGTTCTGAGGGAAGATGTGGTAGAGCAGGAGGTAAATCACCACGCCGGTCACTGACACATACATCCATAGCGGCCACGTCCAGCGGGCAATCTTCTTGTGGAGCGGGAAGCGCTGCTTGAGCGCGCGCCACAGCGTGATGAGCGCCAGCGGCACAATCACCACGGCCAGCAGCGTATGCGTCAGAAGAATGGTGAGATAAACCGGCCGAAACCCCGCGGGATGCCTGAACTCAGTCGGGCCTCGGTGGAGGTAAAGCGCCAGATAGCTGTGGTAGGTGATGTAGCAGGCGAGAAAAAGCGTGGAGGCAGCGAAGGCCGCCATCATGCACTTCTGGTGGGCCCTCTGGTTCTTGTGCCGGATGAAGTAATAGCCCGCGCTCAGGAACACCGCGCTCAAGCCATTGAGGCAGGCGTTGACCGCGGGAAGGTCGGTGAAACTCACGACTCGCGTTCCAACTGCCGGACCGCTGCCAGAATCTCCGCCTTCACCTGCGCCGGATCAATGCCATCGCCCGTCGTCTCGAACACCCCGCGCAACTGCCCCCGCTTGTCGGCGATCACAAAGATGGTGCTGTGCACGAACAGGTCCTGAGGCGACGTGCGCTCCTCGGGCGTCTTGGCGATGGCCGTGAGCTTGAGCGAATCAATGGCCAGCTTGGCAATCTGCGCCTTGGTGCCCGTGAGAAATGTCCAGCGCCCAGGCTCGGCGCCGAATCGCTGGGCGTACGCTTTCAACACGCCCGGGGTGTCGAAGTCGGGATCAGTTGTCAACGTAACCAACCTGGCCTGGCCCGCTGGCGGCAAGGCCTCCTGAAGTTCCTTCATCTGCCGGGTCATCTTCAGGCATGGCCCCGGACAGCGCGTGAAGATGATGTCGGCCACCCAAACGCGCCCGTGCAGGTCCGCCAGTGAGACGGTGCCGCCGTCCTGGTTGGTCAGTGCGAAGTCGGCGATCTGCCCATAGACGGGCAACGCCTGCTCCGAAGCTGCCCGGAACTTAAGCGCCATCAGTGCCAGCACTGCAACGGCGGTCAGCCCGAGCAGCGCCAGCCCGCCCCAGACCGGCCATATTGCCTTCCGAGTCTGGAGATTGGTGTCATTCATGCCTGAGTAAAATAGATAACCCGAACCGTCCCTGGGAGCAAGTCTCCTGGACCCGCCGCGCGCATCCGCGATTACCGGCACCATAGCCGCAGTCATCCCCTGTAATCCCTCTGGATGCCCCTACTGAACCGAATGGCTCTTGGATAAGGCTCAACAAACACGGCTATTTCAGCAAGAGAATGTGGAGTTCCACTCTTCCGAAGCGGCCGGTATCTACCAGATTCGCCAGCGACCGTTTTCCGGCCTCGGCGGGCCAACCGGTCGGCGATTGTCCGCCAGAAACGGTGCCTTCCTTGCTGAATCAGGCACAAGTAGTTGCTATTATGCATTTTACATTCAATGCGCAGACAGCCGGATTCCTCAGCGGATCCCCACGCCATCCTCACCGCAGTCTCACCGTAGTCTCGCCGTAGCCTCACGCTAGATAACATTGTTATCTACGGTGTGCATACGGCGAGACTACGGTGAGACTACGGTGACGTAAGGGAGGGGCTTGGGCTGAGCTCACCCGCTACCCTACCAAGTAAGTTTGCAAGCGCCTGTATATTAGAGATTTACAGCCTATCTAAGCGCCATTTCCGTCTGAACCGCCAGTGACGCTCGCGCTGGCGCCTGCGTGCCTTGAAAGTGCGGACGGGGCAATGGCAAAGCGGGGGGTGCCGCTATTCGAAGCTTGTGGCGGCGCCGGCTTTCGAGGCGAGCCACTTGTCGAATGCCTGCTGGCTCTCCACAACCAGCATGCCGGAGGACATCGCATAATGGGAGTTGCCGCAAAGCTGGGCGCAGTTGATCTGGTAGCGGCCTTCTTTGGTCGGTGTGAACCATGTCGGTATGCGCATCCCGGGAATGGCGTCCTGCGTCACGCGCATGGCAATCACCTTGAAGGAGTGGATGACGTCCTTCGAACTGACGTAGCAGAGCACCGGCTTGTTCACCGGCACGTGCATCTCGCCCAGGCCAGTGACCTGGACGCAATCCTTGCTGCGCGGGTCGCTGTAGTCCAGGCCGAACAGGTTGGTGTTGCTGACGAAGCTCATATCCTGCCGGCCAAACTCCCCGTCCTTGCCGGCATACATGGCATTCCAGTTAAACTGCTGGCCGACAACGTGGATGACGGTCGCATGCGCCTTGTCCGGGAACTTGTCCACGGCCTTGGCCCACAGCGGCAACGCGATCCCGATCAGGAGCACGCCCTCAACCACGGCTACCGCACCTTCGAGGTAGCTCGAGGCGTGGCTCCGGACGCCCAGGTAATCCGCCTTCGGGTTGCGCTTGCGATGGAAGCGATAGAGCGTGTACAGGAAGAAGGCCAGCCAGCCCACGAAGAGCGCGATCATCAGCCAGTGAACGTAGATGATCAGGTCATCCACGTGCCGGCCTTGTTCCGAGGCCAGCGGCGGCAGTCCCAGAAGTTTATTCCAATCCATGTTCAGTGTTCATTAACGGCAGCAACGGTTCGGCTGCTTGAGCCGCGACGACAGCCGCTCTTCTTGCCAGGTAAACAAAGAATGCGATCACGCCCCCAAGCACGAGGCCGATGACGCCGAGCAAGCTGAAGATGCCCCAGTTCATGCCCTGGGCCATCGGGGAGTCCGAGGCGCCGTAGCAGGCGGCGCAAGCCAAGAGCGAGTCTGGCCGCAGGGCAAGGGCAAGCACCGAGCCAAGGAGCAGGAGCCTTGGCGGAGACCCGAAGGCCGAAATCCGAAGGCCGAAAGAAGGCCGAAGACCGAAAGCGCGGGTGTGCGGGGTCATAGGTAACTCACGTTCTTGAGCTTCTTCAGGAAGTAGCGTTCGTAGAGGATCAGGCCAACCCCGGCGGCGAGGGCGAGCAGGGCGAAGATGAGGTCTGATGTACGACCTGCGGGCGAAGCATAGTCCCTCAGGGCCCACACGCCGCACCCGAAAGCCAGGGCGCTGGAGGCCGTGATGAAGACGAGATGAAACGTCTTTAGCGACATAATCAATGCGTGAAGGTGGACGTCGGGAAGTCAGCGAACGAACAAACCGTCAGCGCCATCAGGCCCGCAAAGAAGAAGCACGTGAATGCCAGCAGGCCATAGATCATCTTCCGCTCCGAAAGCAGGTGCATGAAGTAGCCGGCCACCAGGAAAGCCTTGCTGCAGGCGATAAACAGTGCCACTCCGATGTTGATCTCGTGGTCGCCGAAGGGAATGTAGGAGGCCCCCACCGTGATCAGCGTGCCGAACAGCAGCGCGTAAAACACGTACAGGTAGCGGCGAACATGCTGGCGGAAATCGTCGTCGTGAGCAACAGCGTCCATAACTATTTATATCAAGTATAAGACAGGAAAGAGGAAAATCCAGACGAGGTCCACAAAGTGCCAGAACAGGCCGGAGACTTCGATGCGATTGGTGAAGCGCTCGCGGTCGGTCTTCCACATCCGGCTGCCCGGCCCCCACAGGAAGCCGATGACGATGGCGCCGCCGATCACGTGCAGCGCGTGCAGGCCGGTCAGCGTAAAGTAGATGGCCAGGTACGTGTGATGCCAGGGGCCATAGCGCTCCATCCGCAGGATCTGGTCCCTGGGAATTCTGATTTCCTCGTGCGGATGATGCGCGTTGGGGCCCACCAGATCAAACAGCTCTTTCCGGTCGGCCACGAAGTGGCCGGAAATGGTCACCGAGTCCGCCTTGGGATCGTTCTTCACGATATGACCATCGGCAATGCGCCCGTCTTTGAAGATGACCTCGTAGTGGGTGAACTTGTCGTGATATTCGTAGGACTTGATGCACACGAAGGTTATTGCCAGCAGGATCGTGCAAGCGTGGAAGAACTTAAACCGTCCGAACTGGTTCATCTTGCACGAAGCCCAGGCCATGACAGTGGTAATGCTGGAGGTGATAAGCACCAGCGTATTGATCGTGCCCACGGGGACGTTGAGCCAGCCGCGCGGCCAGAATCCTTCCGGCGCGCCGACGCGCAGGAGGATGTAGGCCGAGAACAAGGCCCCGAACAGCATCACTTCGGATGCCAGGAAAAGCCAGATGCCGACCTTGGCATTATAAAGCCCCGTGTCGGGACGGGCATGTACTGTGTAGGGAATGTCCATTGTCAGGCAAGCTCAGGCACCGGGATGCGAGTCCCGGGCTTCGGCGCTTCAGGTTCGTTCTGCGGCGTGAAATCAGTGGAATGGCCGGGCACGCTGTATTCATACGGCCCACGATGCACCTCGGGGGCTGTGGCAAAGTTGCCGTGCGGCGGCGGCGTAGGGGTCTGCCACTCTAAAGTAGTCGCCTGCCAGGGATTGTCGGACGTGATCGGCTTCCCATGCTTGATACTCCAAAAGAGGTTGATGATGAACGGAATCTGACCGATCCCCAGGCAGATCGCCGCCCAAAGGATGTAGGTGTTCAAGCCCATGATGTTCGCGCCCAGGCCGCCGATTGCACCGGGCACTTTGGCCTGCGAATAGTTGGCCCCGCCGTCCGCCATGCGCCGCAACATCCCCGCCATTCCCTGGGCGAACATCGGCTGGAAGATGCAATTCATGAAGATCAGGGAGAGCCAGAAATGCACGCGGCCCCAGAATTCATTCATCATGCGGCCCGTCATCTTCGGGAACCAATAATAGATGCCCGCAAAGAGGGCGAAGATGGTCCCCGGCGCCACGATGTAATGGAAGTGCGCGATCACGTAGTAAGTGTCATGCAGGTGGATGTCGCTATAGCCGAAGCCCAGCGGCAACCCCGTCAACCCCCCGATGCCGAACATGGGCAGAAATGCCATCACGAACAGCATCGGCGTGTTGAACCGAATCGCCCCCCCCCAAAGCGAAATAAACATGCACGTCAAGATGATCACCGACGGAATCGAGATGATCATGGTGGTCGTCTGGAAGAACGTGGCGATGCGGATGCCCATCCCGGTGAGATACATGTGATGCGCCCAGACGATGAACGAAAGGAACCCGATCGTGAGCACTGAATAGACTAGTGACTTGTAACCCCAAAGCGGCTTGCGCGTGTTGTTGGCGATGATCTCGCCGACGATGCCCATGGCCGGCAGAATCAGCACATACACCTCCGGATGGGCCAGGAACCAGAACAGGTGCTGCCATAGGAGCGGACTGCCGCCGCCGCTGATGTGGGCGAGGTTGCCCCCGACCGCCAGGCCGGTGGGCAGGAAGAAACTGGTGTGCGCCACCTTATCCATCAACTGCATGATGGCGGCGGCTTCCAGCGGCGGGAAGGCCAGCAGCAGCAGGAAGGCCGTCACGAATTGCGCCCACACAAAGAAGGGCAGGCGCATCCAGGTCATGCCTGGCGCGCGCAACTGGATAATGGTGGCGATGAAGTTGACCGCGCCCAGCAAAGAAGAGGTGATCAGAAACACCATGCCAACGATCCAGAAGGTCTGGCCGTCCGTCGGGATAGAGGTCACTAGTGGGGAGTAGGAAGTCCAGCCCCCCTGCGCCGGTCCACCCGGAATAAAGAAGCTGACGAACATAATCAAACCCCCGATCACGTAAGCCTGATAGCTGGCCATATTCACGCGCGGGAAGGCCATATCTGGCGCACCGATCTGCAAGGGCACGACGTAGTTCCCGAACGCGGCGAAGGCCAGCGGCACAATGGCCATAAACACCATGATGGTCCCGTGCATCGCGCCGAACATGTTGTATAAGTCCGGTGCCATGATGCCTTTGGCCGCCACCTCCCCGAGAATCGCCGCTAGCAGGGGGCCGACAACGGGGATGGGCTGGCCGGGATGCGCGATTTGCCAGCGCATGACCATCATCAAGCAGAAACCAAACAGCAGGAAGCAGAGCGCCGTCATGCCGTACTGGATGCCGATGACCTTATGGTCCGTGGAGAAGACGTAGGTTCTCCAGAAACCCGCGTCCTCGTGGTGAGCTTCGTGGTTGTGCATTACTTCAGTTTGTCCAGCACCATGAGCGCCAGCAGCAGAGGCAGGTAGAGGATGGATACATAGAATAGTTGGCGTGCGCCGGGCTCGCTCAGGCGGCGGGCGAACTGCACCGCGGACCAGAGGAAGGCCAGGCCCAGGGTCAAGGCGCCCGCGAGGTAAACTGGCCCGGTCAGCCTGAGGAGGTATGGGGACAGGCTCAGCGGCAGCAGCCCGAGGGTAAAGACGACTGCCTGCCGGCTTGTACGGCGGCCATCAGGATCAATCACCGGCAGCATCTTGAAGCCGGCGCGCGCGTATTCCGCACGATAGAGCCAGGCGATGGCCATAAAATGCGGCAGTTGCCAGAAAGCTTGGATGGCGAACAGCGTCCAACCGGCTCCTGAGAGCCCTCCACGCGCCGCGGCCCACCCGATCAACGGCGGCAACGCACCTGGAATCGCGCCGACGGCTGTGTTCAACCACGTCAACCGCTTAAGCGGCGTATAGACGAACACGTAGATGAGGAGCGAGCAGGCGCTGACCAAACTCGTGGCGAGATTTACGGCTTGCGCAAGATAGACCAGTCCAAAGACCGCGGAGGTGATGCCCACCAAGAGGACGGCTTGTGGCTGCATCCGTCCGGAGGGCAGAGGACGGTCCTGGGTGCGGCGCATCCGGGCGTCGTAATCCCGCTCGAACAACTGGTTCAGGGCGGACGCGCCGCTCGCCACCAAGGCAGTGCCCAGCAGCGTGTACAGCATCAGGAGATAGTCCACCGGCCCGCGGAAACCCACGTAGAAGCCCACCGCCGTCGTCAGCAGCACCAGGCCCGTGAGCCGCAACTTGAAAAGCTCGGCATAGATCGCCAGCCAACTCTTGTCGGTTGGCTCCGACCGGCCCAGGGATTGAACAATCGGTGCGGTCGCTTTCATGTCGCCTGAGAACTGATGCCGACGCCACTACGTGGATAGGGAGCAGGCTCAGCCTGAGCCTCGGCCACCGGCGGTAAATCTATGACCCTGCGGACTAACACCATTTCGTGAGCGGAGATTATACTCACAATTACGCCGACCGCTAGAGATAGGGCACCTACCAGCACGTGGGCTGTGACGATATCGGCGGCCTTGTCTGACCATATAGTTGCCGCTCCCAGAAGCACTTGCGTCATTATTAGACCCAACCAAACCAGCGTCATCCGGCCTAAAATATTTTTGCCGTGCCGGGCGCTTTGGGCTGACCAGGCACAAAATGTCACCGCCCCGAGGATCACCAGAGCCAACATCCGATGGACCATCTGCAGGACGATTTGGAACGCCGCGATCGGGTTCGCGGACAGCACCTCAATGCGGTGCTGGTTGTAGGCTGCCACTGAGGCGGGGTCTGTAGCCGGCCAGAGCTTGCCGTAGGCGAGAGGGAAGTCGGGAATTGACAGGCCGGCATGCTGATGGCGCATCGCCGCGCCCAGGATCAATTGGCACAGGATCAGCGCCGAGGTTGCGATGAATAGCCAGCGCAGCCTGGCCAGATTTGGGCGTTGGGCCGGCTCGGACGGCGCCTGTTCTTTCGCCGCACTGACTTGCCACCAACGGCTGGTGAAGAGAGCAATGGCGCAGACCAGAACGAAGAATAACTGCGCGAGCGTGGCGTGGAAAATCCCAATGGCGTCTTTAAACAAAACCACCCGCAGTCCACCCAGGGCGCCTTGCAGGACCACTGCAAAAAAGGCTGCAAGCCCTAACCCACGCAGCCATTTCTCCGCCGGCTGACATCCTGGCCAAACAAAGCTCGCGCCAAGCAACGCCAGGCCTGTGACCCCCAATACCAGGCCGTCCGTCCATCGCTTGGGCATGGCAAGCCAGGTGCCCAAACCGAGCGCCAACAGCGCCATGCCGGCCCATCGCATAAACGGGCGGGCGCTTCTGCCGTAAAGCCAGAGGACGAGAATTGTCGTCATGAGCCCCACACCGGAGGCGACCAACCGATGCGTGTGCTCGTAGAAAATCCCGCCCACCCACTGCGAGACCGGGAAGAAGAACATGTTGTAGCCGTAAGTATTCGGCCAGTCGGGCACAGCCATGCCCACGCCATGGCTGGTGACCAGTCCACCGACACCGACGAGGCCAAGCGTCGCCAGCGCCGTGAGCACGGCGAAACGGCGAAGTCCGACAGTGCAGGGAGCGGCTAACGAAGCAGGCATGCAGGCGTATTGAGAATGAATCTCACTGAAGGAGCAGCTTATGGCTATGTTGGTAGCAAGACCTCTAAGGTTTCTTCCAGCCCTGGCGGTTGCGCCAATTGGACCAGCTATTTGACCTCGAGCGTGAAGTCCGCCTTGGCGGGCTCGCCTTCCTTAACCTCGACCTCCTGAGTGACCGTGCCCGCTTTGCGATGAGCGGCCTGAATCTTGTACTTGCCGGGCGGCACATTAGCGATCTTGAACGTGCCATCCTTAGCGGAGACGGCGAAGTAGGGGTGATCGAACACGCTGACCCAGGCAAACATCCACTTGTGGACGTCGCACTGAAACTTGAGGAAGTTGTCCGGCTTGTCGAAGGTAAAGGTCAGGTCCGGCCCATTGGGTACCTGGGCCTGGTTGAACTCCTTATTGCCCGACGCCTCGGTGGGCACATCGTGGACGTTGTGCAGGACCGGGTCCGAGTTCCTGACGATGATCTTCTGGCCGGTCTGTACGGCGAAGATGGAGGGAATATACTCGCAACCCTTTTGATCGAGGACCGCGGCAGGCGCGCTTGCGCCGGTGGATTTGCCGCTGATGCCCTGGACGGAAACGACTACATCGCCCAGCTCGCCTTTCGGCCCGACAACATAAAAGTGGGTCGTCGGCATATCGCTGTGAAGCTTGCCGCACGTCGCGTCCTCTTTGAGCGGCGTGATATCCTTTTCCTTCGGCGGAGTGCCCTTGAGTGTAATCGTGCCCGTAATGTCCGCCGCCAGCGCGAGTTGTGAACCAACCCAGATCCCGGCGATAATACCCAAACCAGTAGTTTTATTCATATTCTCGTATCCAAAGTAGTAAGAAGTAGCTGAAACTTAGCACAGGAAATCAAGGGTGCAAGTGCCTCGTGGATCAGGATGCCTGTGCCGGGCTGGAGTGCGCTGCCCGGCGTCGGCGCCTGCGGCTTCGCTGGCGTTGAAGGCGCCATGGGCTGGTTAGCTCACAAATCGCGGCTCGAAGATCGGGCCGCAGCCGTGCCGGTGCAGGAGTTCCATGAACTTCGCCAGGCCGCGCTTTTCGTCGGCGCCCAGGTGGTAGTGGATGTGCCAGCTCAGGTAGTCCTTGCGGAAGTCGTAATCGTATTCGGTGCGTGTGCGGATAATAGTATCGAGGGTGTCGAGGCCGAAGTCGCGCGCCTCGCGGAGCTGACGGCGCAGGGCAGAATTCTCAACGCCGCGGCGCAAAGCCCAAACGGCATAGACAAAGGGCAGGTTCGTCAGCTCGTACCACGCGGCCCCAAGGTCCCAAATCTCGTGCTCGTGTGGCGCCAGGGCGAAATCGAGCGCCGGGTTGCCGATCAGCAGGGCATACTCCGGGAGCGTGGCGTGATCGTAGCTCGCCAGCGGCTTTAGCTCTGGCTTGAGCCCGCGCTCCGCCAGGAGCACGCGCAGTAAGTCAACGCTAGTCAGCGAAGCGGTGTCACAGAAGACCTCCGTCACCTCGCTCAGCGGCTTGCGGTGCGCCAGGAGAACGCTGCGGACTTCGCCGAGCGAGGCAATCGCAATGCCATCGAGAATGTCGTAGCGATCATGGTGCAACACCTCTACGACGCTGACGAGGCCGGCATCCAGTTCATCGCGCTGCAACAGCTCTGCCAGCTTGGCGGGCGTGGCATAGATCACTTCGTCTTCCAAGCCGCGCGTCAGCGGGACCGTGTTGAGGTAGCCGACGGAGCCGACTCGGAGAGGGGCCAGGGAGCGGCCGAGATTGGTTTCACGCTGCAGGTTAGCGGCGCGCTGCTCGCGCTCAAAACGATGCGCAACGTCTTCAGCTGGCTCGGGCGGGGCCATGCGGAGCTTCGGAGTAGGTTCTGGTTGCATAACGCTGCGAGAGTAGCTTATCGGCAATTAGGGCCGCCGGAACTCTTCCTCAGAGAGGTCGGCTTGTTTGAGCATGGCGCGGAATGTGCCTGTGGGTATATCTCCGGCGTGCATCGCCACGTAGGTCTGGCGGCCGTTAGGATGGCGAAAGACAACGTGTGACCCGGACTGGCGTCGAATGACGAACCCGGCGCGCTGGAGCTTGGCGAGCGCCCCACGCGCTTTGTAGGGCATCTTCCGGAATCTCCAGAGTCTCGAATAAAGTTTCGGAGGAAGCAGCAATCGCTTCGCCACTGGCACGTTTCTCAGCCAGCCATAACCGCAAGAGATCGGCGGCTGCCTGCCGAGCGCCCTCGATCCCTAGCCCGTGCGTGGTCAATCCCAGGCTGGGAACATGGGCGTAGTAGTAACCGGCCGGGAAACCAGGCTCCGCAATCCTCTCAAAGACGACGCCGAATCTCATGGCAGAACATTACCGCTGGACTCGCCACGCCGTCAAACCTTGGCTGCCGCATGTCATGCTGTGGCCAGGTTATCTTCCAACAGACTCGATCGCCCGGCCTGGCCGCTGGGCGCGGCGGGCAGCGACGGATTATCCCAGACCTTGATCGGCTCGTAAAAGGTATTCCGCTGCACGGGCGTGCAACCGGTCTCGCGAATCGCCTTGATCATCTCGGCCTCCGTTTGCAGTTGGGGAGACTGAGCCCCGGCCATGTGGAAGATGTGCTCTTCGAAGATCGTCCCGTGCAAGTCGTCCGCGCCATAGCTCAGGGCTACCTGCGCGAGCTTGAGGCTCATCCCCACCCAATAGGCAGTGATGTGGTCGAAGTTGTCCAGGTAAATCCTGCTCACGGCAATGGTGCGCAAGGCATCGTAGCCGGTCGGCGGGTTCTCAACGGGGATGTCGTTGTTCTCCGGGTGGTAAGGCAGTGGAACGAAACCGACGAAGCCGTGCGTCTCGTCCTGCAAGGCGCGCAATTGGCGCAAGTGATCCACCCGGTCAGCGAGCGATTCGACGTGGCCGAAGAGCATCGTGCACGTGCTGCGCCCGCCCAGGCGATGCCAGGTGCGGTGCACGTCGAGATACTCTTCGGCAGATTCCTTGCCGCGGGCGATGGCGGAGCGGACTTCGGGGCGGAAGATCTCGGCGCCGCCGCCGGTGAGAGACTCAAGGCCAGCGGCTTTCAGCTCGGCCAACGTCTCGGCCACGGACTTCTTCGCCAACCAGGCGAGGTGGAGAATCTCGATGGCGGTGAAGCACTTGAGCTGCAACCGGGGATCCAGCGCGCGCAAAGCCGCGAGCATGTCGGTGTAGTAACTGAACGGCAGCGAGGGGTGCAGGCCACCGACGATGTGCAATTCGGTGATGCCCAGGCGCAGGGCCTCGCGCGCCTTCTGGACCATCTGCTCCACGCTGAGCTGGAAGCCGTCGGCGTCGCGTTTCTTGCGCGCGAAGGAGCAGAACTGGCAGCTCAGGATGCAGTAATTGGAGTAATTGATGTAGCGGTTGAGGATGTAGCTCGCGCGATCCCCCACCTTGCGCCGGCGAACGAAGTCGGCGATCGCGCCAACGGCATTTAGGTCTTTGCTCTCGAACAGTCGCAGCGCATCGGCCTCGGAAATGCGCTGGCCGGCGGCGACCTTGTCATAAAGGTCGCGGAGTTGGCTGTGCTGGACGAAAAACTGCACGAAAAAGCATTAGCAGAATGAGCGGGTTTAGCAAATTGAGTTTGCTGCTAGCGGAACCAGAAGCCGCCCTCGAACACGACCTCCGCCAGGGTGACGGCGAGGAAGACGGCACTGACCACCGCGTTCAGACGGAAGAAGGCGAGGTTGATCCAGTTAAGGCTCCGGCGACGGGCGATCCAGTGTTCCAGCACAAGACAGCCCACGATGATCATCCAGCCGATCAAGTAGGCAACGCGGAACCTGCACAGCATCCCGAACAGAAACAGCAGCCCGCACATCAGAAGATGTGCCAGGAAGGCGGCTTGTAGAGCGTTCTTTGGACCCCACGCCACGACCAGTGAGTGGAGGCCGTGCTGCCGGTCGAAATCGTAGTCCTGGAGCGCGTAAATGATGTCGAATCCAACGAGCCAGAGCACAACCACGGCAGCAAGCACGAGCATCTGAAGGATTTCCATGACCGAGACATTGGTCCCCTTCACCGCCAGCCAAGCCCCGATCGGCGCCAACGCCAGCGCCAGGCCCAGGTAGAAATGCGTGTAATCTGTAAAGCGCTTGGTCAGTGAGTAAAAACAAATCACTGCTAGCGCTACTGGCGAGAGATAGAAGCAAACTGGATTAAGCAGGAAGCTCGCTGCGACCAGCCCTGCGCCCGCGAGCATCCAGAGCGCCACTGCGCTGGCGAAATTGACCGCGCCTGTGGGCAGGTGGCGCCCGGCGGTGCGCGGATTGAGCGCGTCGAACTTGCGGTCCACGATGCGGTTGAAGGCCATAGCGCAAGTCCGGGCGCAGACCATCGCGGCGAGGATGAGGCTGAACTTGCGCCAGCCAGGCCAGCCACGGTTGTCTCTGGCAGCGACAGCCATGGCCGCCAGGGCGAAAGGGAGTGCGAAAACGGTGTGGGAGAAGCGAACGAACCCGGCCCATTTGCGAATGATCGCGAACATCGGCTTTCCCGGCGGCTATTCCAGCTCAGCGCGCCAGCGGGGGACGAGATTGTGTGGGACGCCAATGTGATCGAGCACGCGCGCCACGACCGTGTCCACGACCTGCTCGATGCTTTGAGGCCGTGTGTAGAAGGAGGGGTTGGCCGGGAGGATGGTTGCGCCCGCCTGGATGAGGAGCTCGAAGTTTTTGACGTGGATGAGGTTCAGCGGCGTTTCGCGGGGCACGAGGATGAGCTTTCTCTTCTCCTTGAGGACAACGTCAGCGGCCCGCAGCAGGACGTCCTCGCTGTAACCGTGCGCAATCCGGCCCAGCGTGCCCATGCTGCAAGGGATGATCACCATGGCGTCCGGGGCATTGGAGCCACTGGCGAAGGGGGCGTTCATACTCTTCACGTTGTGCGCGGTCACGCCGGCGGGCAGGCGCAACCCGTCCGGCAGTTCCTCGGCAATCACCGCCTGCGCATATTGGCTCAGCACGACATGCACGTCATGCTGCCTGGGATCGAGGTTGTCCAGGAGGCGCTGGGCGTAGAGCGCGCCGCTGGCTCCGGTGATGGCGACAAGTATTCTCAAGGGCGTCGAATGGTTGAGTCGTAAGTCGGGGAAACTATGGCGGCGGGCCATCCAATGGGCAAGCGGCTTTCCGAATCGGCTTGAGTCAACGGCCATCTTGGGCAAAAGTGCCAGCGTGTCATATCTGCGCAACGCCTTTACCTCCACGCTGAGCGCTGCAAGCTGCCTGCTGGTTCTTTTGCTGGCGGGGTGCGGCACGGATGCGCGGCGGGGGGGTGACGGCGTGCCGGATTGGCAGACCGAAACAGCCGTCACTGCCCCGGCGCTCGCGCCGCCTCCTCCGCCCGAGCCGGAGCCGATTCCCGAGCCTCTTCCGCCTCCGCCGCCTTTGCCCCAACCCACCCTGACGAACGAGGTGGTCGAATCGTGGGTCCCGCTCCAGAGTTGGTGCAAGGCCAACGGCCTGGCGGCGCCGTGCCAGGTGGCGGTGGCTCCAACGCCCGCCTATGCGTTGAGCACGACGAACGGAGTCTTTGTCCTGCGCATGGGGATGCAGATGGCGCATTGGGACGGGTTGGAATTCCGGCTTGGGTTCGCGCCACAGATGGCCGAAGGGCAGCCGTTCGTCCATGCGCTGGATCTGAAGAAGACCCTTCAGCCTTTGATCGGCGGCGCGCCCATCATTTTCCTCAGGACCAACCCGACCATTGTCATTGACCCGGGACACGGCGGCGAGGATGCCGGGACCAAGAGCGTGCTGGGCAACCGTTACGAGCGCGAGTACACCCTGGACTGGGCGCGGCGGCTGGGGGCGCTACTCGCCACCAACGGCTGGCAAGTCTTCCTGACGCGCAGCAACGACGTTCACCTTTCGCTCTCGAACCGCGTAGCCTTTGCGGAGGAACACAAGGCCGGCTTGTTCCTGAGCCTCCACTTCAATTCCGCCGCGCCCAATGCGCGCGAAGCGGGTCTCGAAACCTATTGCCTTACCCCCGCGGGCATGTTTTCGAGCGTTACACGGGGGTATGACGACGACCCCGGCCTGGTCTTCCCGAACAATGCCTTTGACGCGGAGAACGTGCAATTAGCTGCCTGGGTGCATCGCGCCCTGTTGCAGGTCAATGGCCGGATTGATCGAGGCGTGCGGCGCGCCCGCTACCTCAGCGTCCTCCGCGCGCAGAACCGCCCAGCCATCCTGATCGAAGGGGGTTATCTCTCGAACCCGCTAGAGGCCCGTCGAATTGCCGACCCTGCGTACCGGCAGAGAATGGCAGAGGCAGTAGCGAAGGTCCTGACGGAGAAATGTGATGTGCGAAGTCCGAAGCCTGTAGTGAAGCTCCAGGAGCCAGAAGCCAGCGGCCAGAGGTCCGAAGTCATGTCCACGAGCATCCAGCGTCCTTGAGCTCGCAACACGTTCTCGTGACCGGCGGCGCCGGCTTCATCGGATCGCACCTGGTGGAGCGGCTACTGGCCGACGGCAAAGCAGTGGTCGTAATTGACGACCTTTCCACCGGGAGCCTGGATAACCTGCACGCCGTGCATGCGCACCCGCGCCTGCGCGTGCTCGAGTCCACAGTTTCTGCTTGTCCGGAACTGGCCCACCTCGCGGCCGAGGCGGAGACAATTTACCACCTGGCGGCGGCGGTAGGCGTTGAGCTGGTTGTGCGCTCGCCCATCCATGTCCTTGAAACGAATTTGCACGAGACAGAGGTCTTGATGAAAGCCGCCGCGGCGCGGAGTGTGCCGGTGCTGCTAACCTCGACGTCCGAGGTCTATGGCAAAAGCCGCAAGGCGGCATTTGATGAGAAGGATGACCTGTTGATCGGCCCGCCCCACCAGGCGCGCTGGAGCTATGCCTGCTCCAAGCTGATGGACGAGTTCCTGGCTCTGGCGTACGCGAAAGAACAATCCCTGCCGGTGGTGATCGCGCGCCTGTTTAACACGGTTGGCCCACGGCAGACCGGGCAATATGGCATGGTGCTCCCGCGCTTCATCGCAGCGGCGCGCCGCGGGCGGCCGCTGAAGGTTTACGGCGACGGCCAACAGACGCGGTGCTTCTGCTACGTGCGCGACACCGTGGAAGCCTTGGTGCGCCTGGCCAATTGCCGGGCGGCGCGCGGCCAGGTGTTCAATGTCGGCAGCACAGAGGAGATCGCCATTCGCGACCTGGCAGCGAAGGTGATCGAAGCCTTCGGATCGAAGTCAACCATCGAGTTGGTTCCTTACAGCCAGGCCTACGAACCCGGCTTCGACGACATGCGCCGGCGCAAGCCCGTGGTTGATAAGCTGGCGACGACGGTGGGCTTTCGCCCAGCCACGAGCCTGCAAAGCATCATTGAATTAACCGCAGCCGCGCTGAGTTGAGCTGGAAGCTCTGGGCAACAAGCACGGACGTGTTCAGGGATGTCAGCGTGGCCCACGCGATCTGGGGCTTGCTGGGGCATTCTTTAGCTCCAGGGCGCGGGCAAGATTGTTGCGGGCCTCGGCGTAGTCGGGTTTCAGGCGGATAGCTGCCCGGTATTGGGTGATTGCTTCGTCAATCTGACCTTTCCCGGCCAGGGCGAGGCCGAGGTAATTGTGGGCGTCGGCATCGAACGGTCTCAGGCGGATGGCGGCCTGGAATTCGTTGATCGCCTCGCTGATTCGGCCTCCCCTGGCGAGCAGCATGGCGAGGTTGAAGTGGGCGTCGGCGTAGTCGGGTTTCACGCGGATGGCAGCCTGGAATTGACGGATCGCCTCTTCCATTCGGCCCTTCCCGGTGAGCACGAGGCCTAAGTTGTAGTAGGTTTCGGCGTAATCAGGTTTCAGGCGGATGGCTTCCTGATAATGGCGGATCGCCTCATCAATGTCGCCCTTCCTGGCAAGCTCATTGCCGAGGTTATAGTGGGCTTCGGGGTAATCGGGCTTCAGGCGGATGGCGTCCTGGTAATGGCGGATCGCCTCGTCAGCCTGGCCTTTCGCGTCAAGGGCCGTGCCGAGGCTGTTGTGGGCCAGGTAATTGCCTTCGGTCACTTTAACTGCATGCCGGAAGAGAACTTCGCTGTCCTTCCAATAACCGAGCTGTTGCCGCGTCAACGCCAGGCAGATCACGATCGCCACCGACCCTGCGACCGACAACACGACCCCATGGTAGCGCCAGCGCCGTGTCAGGTCGTACGCCCCCCAGACGGCAAGGATCAGCACCCCCAGCGACGGAAGGTAAGTATAGCGATCCGCCATGGCCTGCCCGCCAACTTGTACCAAACCGATCACAGGCACAAGCGTCCCGCAAAACCACAGCCAGCCGATCAGCAGAAACGGCGCTCGCCGCCGTCGCACGAAAAGCAGCGCCGAAACTCCTAACACCAACCCACCCGCCAGCAACACCATCCCCAAGGCCCAGTGCCCGGGGTGCGGATAATAGACAGCCAGTCGCGTTGGCCAGAGCAGCTTCCCCAGATAGCGGCAGTATGAAATGAGGGCGTTAGCGCAGCGCGCAGCCAGCGGGAAATCTCGAAACGCCCTCACGGCGCCTCCCTGCTTCTGGACCACGAAGCTCACCACGCTGAAGACCGCCGCCAGCAAGAAGAAGGGAGCTTTCTCCAGCAATAGACGGTTCACATCCTGCGAACTGCGAGCAGTGGATGGTCCGTGATCCTCAGTCTGCAAACCGTCGTTGGCAGCAGTCAGACTCTGGACTTCCGACTTCAGAATCTGGAACCGCCCTAGCGGCCAGTAGTCCAGCAACAGCAAGAGGCACGGCCACGTCACCAGGATGGGCTTGCTCATCAATCCGAGGGCGAAGCAGAGCAGAGCGAGCAGGTAATTGAGAGTCGCGGACCAAGAGACGGGCGCAGCAGTCTCCGGCGCCTTGGTCTCCTCGCATTCAACCGCCATGCACTTCTGTGCGTAGCGGGTGTAACAAATGAGCGTGAGCAGACCGAAGAACCCGCTTAGCAAGTCTTTTCGTTCGGCGACCCAGGCAACGGATTCAACACGGAGTGGGTGAACCGCGAATAACACGGCCACGAACAGGCTCCGCAACGTCGCACCAGTCACCTGTCGTAAGAACGCAAAGACCAAAACCGAGTTGACGGCGTGGAGCAGCACACTGGTCAAATGATGTCCACGAGGATTCAGACCGAACATTTGGCAGTCCAGCATGTGGGACAACATCGTGAGAGGATGCCAGTTGCAGGAGACTGGGTTCAAGAAAGCCCATTTCACTCCCTCCCAATTCAAGCCGCTCTGAACCCACGTGTTCGCGGTGACATAGTTCGGATCATCGTAATTGACGAAGTCGTAGTGCGTCGCCGGCCAGTAAAGGGCGCTCGTTACCAGCAAAAGGCAGGCTGCCGTCAGCCACACTTTAGAAGACGCCCGAAGTGCAACAGGCGTGTCTCGCTTCAGTGCGGGTGCGAAATTAGCCGGGCTGCCCATAGCATCCCGAATAGTACCGTTCAGCCGCGGGAGATCGAGCAATTTACGGCGGTCGTCCTACCGTTACTGGACCGAGAACCGAGAATGGGAGGTCTCCCGGCAAGCCTTGCGCAGCCGAGGGAAACCGGCGCATGCCATCTTTCACGAATGCGCCTTTGGAATGAGAGCAAAAAGAAAGGCATCCTTGCGGATGCCTTTCTTGAATTATTGGTCAGCTCAGTCGAGACAACCTGCCCGAGCTTTGGAGCCAGGGCAAATTCACACCTCTGCTAGGAACTCGGTTGGCCCGTCGCATCACCGAACATGAGGCGGTTGCAGCCGGCGACCGCAGGGCCTCCAGTGGTTCCACCAGTGCCCGCAGTATGCGAGGAATCACCCGTATTGGCAGCCGCCGTCCTCAGAGCGTTGATGCTGAAGCCTTGCACGCTGCCGTCAGCCAGGCCCACATTGCCCTGCTTCTGGTGCTGCGAGCTGTCGGTCCAGGCGACCTGGTCCAGTGGCGCCGTGGTTGCATTCGTGCCGATGGCAACGAACTTGTTTCTGTAAGGATTGACCGCGGCGGTGGTTGTGTTGGCGGAGGTGTTTGCACCCATGCTATGGTCGCCATCCAGGAACATCTGCGGATAGGTTTCTTGCGCATCCCAGCCTACGAAGTAGCTGATGTTGGTATTGCTGGCGTACGGAACCTGCGCGGCGGTGCCGGCTGTAACACTCGAAGCAAACGTGGTCGCGGTGTACCTTGCACTACCATCCATTTCAGCCGGGCAGAAAAGAATCTTCGGGGTGGACAGCTCGTTCGACATGCAACGAAACACATGGTACTCGTACATTGCGGCCGCACCAGCCCCCATGGCGCCACCGGCATCGTTAGCGGCGGTTGTAGTTCCACCACCGGCGACGTTCATCGGGTTATTGCCGTCGTTATCAATCGCCCACGTACGGAAGGCCAAGCCGACTTGCTTGAGATTGTTGGTGCAACTGATGCGTTGCGCTTTGGCTTTGGCGCGAGCCAGGGCGGGCAGCAACAGGGCGGCCAGAATGGCTATGATTGCGATTACGACTAACAACTCGATTAGAGTGAAAGCCCCGATCTTTCTGCGTAGGTTCTTCATATATATCTGCTGGTTTCTTAGCATGTTTTTTTGGCAAACAGACCGCGAACCGGACCGAGGCCGTCCACGCTGTCACCCGATTTGTGCTTTCTTCTTAGCAATGGTGGTGCCACGAGCCTTTCTTGCGATTTCCTTAGGAAATCCGAAGGCCCACCTCCCGCAGTGAGTAAAATTTTCACGCGTTTTGCGTGAGGCACACGCAGTCTTTAGCTCCGGCTGAGGTTCCCAGGAGGCGCAAATTGCGTCAAGACGGGCTGAGTTAGTGCCACTGGATAGTCGCTGATGCAGTGCAAAGTCGTCGCGTCAAGATTGCGCGTGGCGGCGAGCAGCTAGCGCAGATCAGCGTCCGTTCCCAAGGCAATGGACATGCCGCGACCCGGCATCCCGCGCACGAACCGATCCTAACCGCCGTCGCGAGATTGGCGACTGCCCTGATTCGCACTTGGTTAAGTTACATATATCTCAATCAGAGCGACTTACGCGTCAGAAACAGGTCTTTGGTTCCAAGGTGTTCTGCCGGGTATCGCAGTCCCCGTGGTCTCGCTGGAGACTCTCCGGATACTCGCCGTATGCACACCGTAGATAACAATGTTATCTACGGTGTGCATACGGCGAGGCTACGGAGGGGTGACGGTGGGGAGTGCGCTGCCGGACTGCCCTGGAGGCTGGAAATCGCGTGGTCACCATAGCAGGTGCGGAAAAATCGGGGAATTGGCTTGGCTTCAACTCGGCACGCAATAACCATAGGTTGCGCGTGACTCCGGGTTCGCATGACATCTCCGCGCCGGCGGGAAGTGCCGCTGGGGGCTGGCTTACAGCATGGCGCTTTGCAGCGGTGCTCGTCGTGTTGGTTGCCGCTACGTTTCCGCAGGTAATGGCCGGGTTGGAGGCCTTTGCCCGCCTGGATGCCGCGCGGTTCGGTTACCCTGTCGCTTTTCACCATCGCGAGGCGTTCTGGCGCGCCGAGGTCCCCCTCTGGAATCCCCTCAACAGTTGCGGCCTGCCATTCCTGGCGCAATGGAATACAATGACCCTTTACCCGCTGTCACTCTTCTATCTGCTCCTTCCGATGCCCTGGTCGTTCGGGGTGTTCACCCTGGGCCATCTGGTGCTCGCCGGCGTTGGGATGTATTGCCTCGCCCTCCGGTGGGCGGGCAATCGCGTCGGTGCGGCCGTAGCCGGCGCGGCCTTTGCCTTCAACGGCCTGACGTGGCAAGGGCTCATGTGGCCGAACATCATCGCGGCGTGGGGATGGATGCCTTGGGTGATATTGGCTGTGGAACGAGGCTGGCGCGAAGGAGGGCGCTGGCTGATCTTCGCATCGCTGGCCGGGGCAATGCAGATGCTCTCAGGAGGGGCCGAAGTAATTCTCCTCACCTGGCTGGTCGTTGGCGCGTTGTGGCTGACCCTGCTTTTTCAGGCGGCGGTTGCTCCCTGGAAACTCGTTGGCCGGGCGCTTGGCATCGGCTGCCTGGTAGCAGGTCTCTCGGCGGCGCAGATTCTCCCCTTCCTGGATTTGCTGGCCCATTCGCAGCGGAACGTGGCCTATGCCGACTCGGGGGAGATCGTCATGCCAGCCTGGGGCTGGACCAACTATCTGGTCCCGCTGTTCCATGGCTTCCGCACCGCGCAGGGCATTTTCCTTCAGCCGACCCAGAACTGGACCCCGTCTTACTACGTTGGCATCGGCATCGTCGGCCTGGCGCTGCTCGCGCTCTGGAGCGTGCGCGACCGTCGAGTGTGGCTCCTGGGAGCCTTGGTAGTGTTCAGCCTTACCATGGCTCTAGGCCGGCAGGCTTATGTGTATGACGTGATCAGGCGCCTGTTTCCGCCGCTGGGACTCCTGCGATTCCCTATTAAGTTCGTGATGCTGGCCACCTTTGCCTTTCCCCTGCTCTCTGCGTACGGCTTCAATTGGCTGCAATCCATGCCGCCCAAAGAGGCATGGCGAAAGCCTGCGACCATAGCATTGGCCTTGCTCGCGGGCATCGGCGTAATCCTCTTCTTCGCCTGGAAGTATCCGCTTGAGGGCGACCGCCCGTCCACCACCGCGACGAATGGCATTGGCCGGGCGCTGTTTGTGGTGCTCATCGGCGGATGCATCGCGCTCCTCTGCCGCACGGCCAATGCGAAATTGCGCCGGGCGCTGGAGTTGGGTCTCATAACGTTGCTGTGGCTCGATGTCTTCACCCATACGCCAAACTTAAGCCCTACGGCCCCCTGTGCCGCTTTCGCACCCGATACCATCCGCCAGTTCTTCAACTGGGACAATCAGCTCCAGGCCGGCACCTCCCGAGCCTTGCAAAGTTCTAGCTCCCACTGGAAAATGACCACCCACCTTGCGGGCGATCAGCAAACCGACCTCTATGGCCGCAGGTTGTCCCTCTATGCCGACCTGAACCTCCTTGACCACGTATCCAAATTCGACGGCTTCTACCCACTGGACCTCAAGGAATCTGTTGCTCTGTTCAACCTGGTTTACTTCACTACGAACAACATAGCCCGGCTGCAGGATTTTGTGGGGATTTCCATAACCGGCAACCCGACCAACGCCGTGGACTGGGTCCGCCGGGATACCTTCCTGCCGATGATCACTGCCGGCCAGAAGCCCGTGTTTGCCGACGGGGCCGCCACCCTTGCGGCGCTCGGCAGCGCCCGCTTCGAGCCCCTCCGCGACGTGTACCTGCCTTTGGAGGCGCAGGGCCGAATCGAGGCCACCAACGCAGCCAGCGCGCGGATTGTCTCATCGAAGTTTGCCCCTCAAGATGTGGCGATGGAGGTGGAAGCCGCCGCGCCGGCAATGGTCGTCGTCGCCCAGGCCTTCTATCATCCCTGGCATGCTTATGTGGACGGCAAGCCTACGCCCTTGTGGCGGGCGAACTACGCGTTCCAGGCCCTGCAAGTTCCCGCAGGCAACCATCGGGTCCGTCTGGACTACGAGGATCGCATCTTCGTCTATGGCTGCATGATCTCGCTCGGTTGTTTGCTTGGCTGCGGGTGGACGGCGAGAGGGAGGATGCGCCCTACATGAGCAGGCCGATGCGCAAGGGGCGCCCGATAAGAACACAGCCGCCCAATGACACCCGGCAGGAACGCGCCACGCTCTTGGCAGGGGCGTTGGTATTCGTGCTGGTCCTGGGAGCATTCCTGCCCGCTCTCTCCAACGGCTTCATCGGCTTCGACGACCCTGATTACGTCACAGAGAACGACCATGTCCGGGCTGGGCTTACGTGGGAAGGTGTCCAATGGGCGTTCCGCAGCACCGAAGCGGCCAACTGGCACCCGCTGACTCGCCTCTCCCACATGCTGGACTGCGAACTCTTCGGCCTGGCGCCCTGGGGACACCATCTGACCAGCATCCTGCTGCACGCACTAAGCGCCACACTGCTGTTCGCAGTGCTCAGGCGCATGACCGGCGCGCTGTGGCGCAGCTTTGCCGTGGCCGCACTCTTCGGCTTGCATCCGCTGCGAGTGGAATCCGTGGCGTGGATTGCGGAACGCAAGGACGTGCTATGCACTCTGTTCTGGATGCTAACGCTTTGGGCCTATGTCCGCTACGCGGCGAAGCCAGTAGTCAGTAATCAGTGGCCATTACGCGGCAGCCGCAGCGAGGCGGCCCGGGCATCACGTTTCACGCCTCACGTTTCACTCTTCTACCTTCTCTCGCTGCTCTTTTTCGCCTGTGGCCTCATGTCCAAACCCATGATCGTAACCCTCCCTTTCACACTGCTGCTGCTCGATTACTGGCCCCTGCGCCGGTTTCAAAGTCTGGAGTCCGCTGTCCTCGGTCCACAGTCCTCTGTCCGCGCGGCTCGTAAATCGCAAATCGTATATCGTATATTGCTGGAGAAGCTTCCCTTCTTCCTGGCCGCGGCGCTCTTCAGCGGAATTACGTTGGCGGTGCAGAAGCACGGTGGCGCCGTGATCACCAGCCTGCCGGTCACAGACCGCCTCGCCAACGCTGTGGTTTCCTACGCCCGGTATCTCGGAAAGCTGTTTTGGCCAGTGGACCTGGCCGCCTTCTATCCAGGGGTGGAGCACTGGCGGATGCCGATCATCGTGGCGGCGGCCCTCCTGCTGCTGGGCATTTCCGCCGCGGCCATTGCGCTGCGACGCGCTCACCCCTATGTGCTGGTCGGCTGGCTGTGGTATCTCGGCACGTTGGTGCCCGTCATTGGCGTGGTCCAGGCTGGGATGCAGTCCATGGCAGATCGCTACTCTTATGCGCCCTCCATCGGGATACTGCTGATAGTCGTGTGGGGCGCGTACGAGCTAACTTGCGGGTGGCGTTACCAGGCCATTGTGGCAGCGGCGGCGACAGCAGCGGCGGCATTGCTGTGCGCCGGGGTCACCCTGCGCCAGCTCACCTATTGGAAGGACACTGAGAGCCTCTTCCGGCACGCCCTGCTTGTGACCAAAGACAACTACGGAGCCCACCATGCCCTCGGGATGGCCCTGGACCGGGAAGGCCGCCTCGACGAGGCCATCGAAGAGTATCGGGCGACTCTCCGAGCGAGGAGCAACTACGTCCTGGCTTACAACAACCTGGGGGTTGACCTGGCTCAGCAGGGCCATTTGGATGAGGCCATCGGGCAGTTCCGGGCGGCCCTGGCGCTGGAACCCACATACGCGGACCCGCATAACAACCTCGGCACCACGCTGGAGAAACAAGGCCGATTCGACGAAGCCCTCCGGGAGTTTCAGGAAGCGGTGAGGCTGAAACCCGACTACCCGGACGCCCACTACAATCTTGGAATCGCCTTAGGCCGGAAGGGACGGTCCGAGCAAGCCGCGGAGGAATTCCAGCGCGTGATCCAACTCAAGCCGAGCGCCGATGCTTACAACAACCTGGGCGTGATGCTGGAACGGGAAGGAAGACTGGAAGAGGCCGCCCGGCAGTATCAAACGGCTGTGCAATTGAAGCCAGCCTATCCCAGCGCCCATTACAATTTCGGCGTCGCTTTGGCACGGCAAGGGCATCTGCCCGAGGCGGTTGAACAGTTCCGCGAGGCGCTGCGCCTGAAGCCGGACTATCCCGCCGCCCAAACTAATCTCAATACGGCTCTAATGCTGTTGCGGGAACGCTCGGACGCCCCTGCCGCCGGCTCGCAGAAGCCTTGAGCATGACGGTCACGAAACCAGACGGGCTTCCTGCCAACGCCGCGCCCCGCCGGCCCATCCCAACAGCTCCTGTTGACATATGCATTCGGCGGTGTAATGATGGGATGCGTTATTTTCTCTCACTATTCTTGGGTTCGTCCCAGGCTTCTGAGCGAACCTGATGCAGTCAACGCACTGACTTCCTCTGGGACGGAATCGTTGCGAAGAGAGTCTAATTATGAATAATCATCCATCCCGTCGGTTCCTCAGGGGCGCGCTGATGATCGGCCTCGGCTTGATGCTGGCAAGTCCAGTGATGGCGCAGACCTTCACGAACTTGCACAACTTCAAAGCGGGCGTGAAAACTGACGGATTTGAGCCGTATGCCAGTTTGATTATCCTGGGCAACACCTTGTATGGAACGACGTACCTTGGCGGTTCAAATAATGGCACGGTGTTTGCCGTCAAGACCGACGGCACAGGTTATACGAACCTGTACACTTTTACGTCGGTCGGTAACGACGGACGCAATCCTCACGGCGAACTGGCTTTATCAGGCAACACCTTGTACGGGACCACCGAGGCCGGCGGAAGTCCAGGCGCGGGCAACGTGTTCAAGGTTAACACCGATGGCAGCGGTTTTCTAAGCTTGCACACCTTTACTGGCGTCAGTGGCGGCGATGGCGGAGGTCCGGCCGGAGGACTCGTCATATCCGGCAGCAGCTTGTATGGAACGACCGTAAGCACCGTGTTCAAGATCAACATCAATAGCCTGGTTTTTACCAACCTCCATGTCTTCGCGGGAGGCACCAACGACGGATACCAGTCGGTAGCCAGACTGCTGTTATCGGGCAGCACCTTGTATGGAACGACCTCTTCGGCCGGCGCTTCAAACCGGGGCACGATATTCGCCATCCACACCGATGGCACCGGCTATACGAACCTGTATAACTTCGGGGGCACCGGCAATGGTCCGCTCGCCGGCTTGATTCTGGCAGGCAACACCCTGTATGGAACGACCTTCGGCGGCGGCGCCACGGGTAATGGCACCGTCTTCCGCATCAACACGGATGGCAGCGCTTATACGAACCTGCATAGCTTCAGCCTCGGTTCCCCCGATGACGGATCGGGGCCTTACGGTCCCGTGATTTTATGGGGCCGCAGCTTGTATGGGACGACGGAGCAGGGTGGCCGCTTTTCCACCGGTGGCACGGTGTTCAAAGTCAACACCGATGGCACCGGTTATACGAACGTGTACAGTTTCACCGCGCCGTCTATCTTCAGCACCAACATTGATGGAGCCACTCCCACTGCCGGATTGGTCTTGTCGGACAGCACGCTGTACGGGACGGCCGAGCAAGGCGGCTTTTTTACTGGTGGCACAGTGTTCGGTCTTACGTTGCCGAAAGTGACCATCGTTTCTTCCCAGACCAATGTTGTTTTGACGTGGCCGACTAATGCCCTCGGGTTCACTTTGCAATCCGCGCCGACTCTTCTTTCAGAGGCGGCGTGGGCCAATGTTTCCCCAGGGCCAGTCGTCATCAACGGGCAGAACGTCGTCACCAATCCCATGTCCGGTCCGCAGAGTTTTTACCGGTTATACTAGCCCGTCAATTGCTCCCCCAACGGGAATCGGGGGATCTCGCCCCATCGGATTTATTCGCCGGAAACCACTCCCAACCGTGAATGGGTCTGCGGTGCGGAAGGGGATTTGGATCAGATTGAATGGTCACCGCCCGCATGCGACGCCCGTTCCATGCCGGAGCGGCCTCACTCGTTCCGCAGCAATGCCGTCATCACCACACCGTGGAAGGCAGCGGCTTGACTGAAGAGCGTGAAACGCCCATGTTTCATATGAACGCGGATACGGCCACGAGCCGCGAACTGCGCACCGACTTCCGCTCGGTGAAGCGGAGAATCGAACAGCACGGCGAAGTGGTCGTCACTGACCACAACGAACCGGCCTACGTGATCAAGTCATTGCCTGCGCCCGCCAAGAAGCGTTCAACACTTGGTCTTGCTCGCCGGCAAAACTACGGCACAGGATCCTTGCCGGTGGCCGCTGTCCGTTTTTGGGCAATCGGCCGTATCGCGCGTAGGAAATCGGCAACCGAATAGGCCCTACCGGCTTGAAGGTCGGCAGGCGCTGGCGCGAGCGGATATATAATGTCGCTTCCTGGAGGGTCGGCCTTCAGCCAAATCGCCACAAGGTAGATGGCCGAGAAACGCAGCAGCCGGGCTTCGTACGATCCCGAACGCACTGGCTCGGTGGCCGTCAAATCGTTGAACGCACGCGCGGTTGCATCCACGTAAGGACCATAGTTTAGGTTCGCCAGCAACGAGGCCTGACCCGATGCGTCCGTGTGCACCTCCGCGGCCGCTATAGCCGCATTGGCGGATCGCACAAGATAGCGGAAGCCCGTCGGGTGCGCAGTCTCCAAACCGCCGCCCTTGGCGACCTCGTCCGCACGCAAGTCATAAACAGCGTGGAACGAGTCCATAGCAAGGGTGCTGAAAGCCTCTTGCGGGATCTTTAGCGGACTTTCACGGACCGCCAAACGGTCCAATCCGGCCCGAACGATCGACGAGGCGTTCCGTGGCTCAGGAGCAAATCGAATCGGCATTGTGTTCCTCTATTCGTTTACGTCGTAAAGTAACTCGTACCCCAGCTAGCCCCGCCATTATAAGTGCTCGGGAATGTGTTGAAGTCCTGCGTCGAGGGACCGTACCAAGGGTCCTGAATATCGATCGTCGGTGCGGCGGAGTTACAGTTGTCATATCCATCGATCGCCGGATTGTGACCGCCGCCGCCGAACCAATAGATCCCGATCGAAATTGGTCTCCCGGCGTCGATCTCAGTCATCACCCTCGAGAGCGACTCGGAGCTGCTATCCATCGATTTCAGGTTGCCGGTGATCGTCAGCGCTTTGTCAGGATACCATGGCTGGTTGCAGGCTGAGCTACTACCATTCTGACAACAAGTCGTCTGCCCGAAAGCGTTGTTTACCAGACTGCATTGCGTCCAAGCACTCGCCGCATTGTAGAACAACGAGATACTGACGCTGGTTGCCGACCAGCACCATTCGGTTTGCTCCTGGTGCTGCTCATTCAGCCCGAGATAACGCGAGCACGACGCCCACCAGAGCTCGTGGATGTGACCGTCAGAGGCGATGTAATTGACGTGCTGCGTGCCCTGCCCGTCGAACATGTAGCCCCGCGGATTGGCAATTGCGTTGGCGTTCGAGGCCGCAGCGGTGGTCAAGTCGTTGTGGTGCCAGCCATTGGCATCCCACCACAGTTCGTGGATGTGGTTATCGGCGCTGCGGTAGTTGACGTGTTGGGTGCCCTGCGCGTCGAACATGTAGCCGCGCGGATCGCTGGCCGCGCCGGGCGCCCCGGTAGCCGCGCTCAGGTCGTTGTGGTGCCAGCCATTGGCATCCCACCACAGTTCGTGGATGTGGTTATCGGCGCCGCGGTAATTGACGTGTTGGGTCCCCTGTGCGTCGAACATGTACCCATACGGGTCGCCTATCGCATTGGGTGCGCTTGCGGCGGTGGTCAAGTCGTTGTGGTGCCAGCCATTGGCATCCCACCACAGTTCGTGGATGTGGTTATCGGCGCTGCGGTAGTTGACGTGTTGGGTGCCCTGCGCGTCGAACATGTACCCATACGGGTCGCCGACCGTATTGGGTGCGCTTGCGGCGGCGGTCAAGTCGTTGTGGTGCCAGCCATTGGCATCCCACCACAGTTCGTGGATGTGGTTATCGGCACCGCGGTAGTTGACGTGTTGGGTGCCCTGCGCGTCGAACGTGTACCCATACGGGTCGCCGGCCGCGTCGGGTGCGCTTGCGGCGGTGGTCAGGTCGTTGTGGTGCCAGCCACCCGCATCCCACCACAGCTCGTGGATGTGGTTATCGGCGCCGCGGTAATTGACGTGTTGGGTCCCCTGTGCGTCGAACATGTAACCGCGGGGGTTGCTCGCCGTAGCTGGCGCCCCTGTAAGGCTGGTCAGATCATTGTGGTGCCAGCCGTTCGCGTCCCACCAGAGTTCGTGGATGTGGGCGTCAGGGTCGCTGCAATAATTCACATGCTGCGTCCCTTGATTAGAGAACACGTAGCCCCACGGTTCGCCGCCAGCATTTGGGGCGGCCGCGGCCCCAGTCAAGTCATTCTGTGCCCACCCATTAGCCATAAGCGCATACTTTATCGCGTGACCCTCACTCAATCCTACGCGGGCAAGGCTAACCTAAATGAATAATTACGCTATGGGGTATTCACCCCACATTCGGCGGCGTTGCTTTTCAAGCAGATATACCGGGCTGCGCCGGTCTTTTGCTCTTCCACCCGTCTTTATGCGGGCATAGCATCGGGCGTGTCCAACGTTATAAAATCCGTGCCTTGAGAATGTGATATGACCGTAGAACACGAACCTCTAATTTCAACCGGTCGCCTTCGCCGTCCGCGTTTTCGCCCGTATCTCTGGCTTGGCCTGGCATGCGCGCTGGCCGGCACGGCGCTGCGAGCGGACCTAGTGCTGACCAATTACACCGCCTCCCTTCCCCTCAAGGTGATGGCGTCGGGTGACTCGATCACCGATGACAGCTCGATCAACGGCGCCTGGCGCTCCTACCTGCAGCCGCTGCTGCAAAACAACGGCTACACGTTCACCAACCTGGGCCGTTGGATCTCCACCACCACTCCGACCTTTACCCTGACGCGGCACGAAGGGATGGACGGGGCCGTCATCGCTTACCCCGGCGTGTCCGGCCCTACGCATGGCTATCCCGCATCCTCCAACTACACCCTGCTGACCTTGTCGGACGCCTTAACCAACGTCACGCCTGACCTGTTCCTGATTGACATGGGCGTCAACGACATGGGCCGCGGGCGCGACCCTTACTTTGTGGCGACGAACGATATGGCCGGGCTGCTGGACCTGATCTTCGCGAAGAACCCGGCGGCTAACATTATTGTCGGCAAGCCAACCAGCATCACGTACGCCTCGATCCTTGGCTATCTCAACTATGGCACCAACATGCCGATCTTCTGCTCCGCCCTCCAATCCCTGGTCAACGCGCGGCGCGCCCAGGGGCAGAATGTGTTTGTGGCGGACCTTTTTTCCGCGGTAAGCAGCCCCAGCATGATGAAGAGTGATGGCACCCATCCCCTTTACTCCGGCCTCAGCGCCATGGCCAACGAGTGGCTCTTTCGCATTGCCGCCATGACGGTGCGGACCGACCGGGTGGTCACGCCGTTCATTGCCGGAGGTTCGAACTGGAAATACTTCGACCAGGGCCTGGACCTGGGCACCAATTGGACCCAGCCGCAGTATGACGATTCCGCCTGGGCAACGGGCCCCGCCCGGCTGGGCTACAACACCCCCGGCGTCGTCACTACCGTCAGTTTCGGCACGAATTTCCTCACCAAGTACATCACCACCTATTTCCGCCGCGCCTTTATCGCGCCTGCCCATGTGCTTTACACCAACCTCAACCTCCGGCTCAACCGGGTTGACAGCGCCATAGTATGGCTCAACGGCGAGGAGATTTTCCGCACAAACCTGCCGTCAGGTCCGATCTCTTTCCTGGGCCGGGCGACCAACTCCGTGGTCGGCGACTCCTTATACACCTACTTTCCGACCACTGTTTCGATTGCCGGTCTCCCTGCCGGCACCAACGTCGTGGCGGTGGAAGTCCACAGGTTCTCTCCCTCTCAGGCCAACCTCAGCTTCGACCTGGAGCTCTTTGGAACCGGGGAGATTGCGCCGCGGCTTGCCGCCTCGCGCAACGGGGCGGATATCACCGTGTGCTGGCCGGCCACCAATAACGCCGGCTTCATCCTGCTGTCCGGCACCAACCTCTCCTGCTCCACCACCTGGTCGCCGCTGGGCGGTCCCTACGTGCTCAACGGCGGCTTTTACGAGTATCGCGAGCCTCTGATTCAGTCGCTGACAGCCAACTTCTATAGGCTGCAGTACGTCGGCGTGCCTGCAACCGGCCCGAAGCTGGGCTGTGTCCTGGAGTCCAATGCCTTGGCCCTCTCCTGGCCGGCCAGCTTCGCCGGCTTCAACCTCGAGACCTGCACCGGCATGCCGTCAGCCGGCCTCTGGCAAACCGTCGCCGGACCCTATCCGCTCAGCAACGGCAGTTTCGGGTCGTCGGTCCCGACCACCAACGGCCCCCAGCAGTTCTTTCGCCTTCGCAAGCCCCTGCCGTAACCTCCGCGCTCTGACTGGGAGTGGAAAACCGCATACGCCAAAGCATACCACCTATAGGGGCAGGGCGCTTATGGACCACACCAGCGGTAGCGGTCTGCGCGGTGTTTCTGGCGTTTGCTGCCTCAGATTGCAACGGTTGTGCTCGAGGGTGGGTGTTCGGGCACGGGCGTGCGGACGGCACCCAAGAACAAGAAATGTGGCCAGCCCCAGCCGCTCACGAGCCTGAGCAGGTGCGCCCCTTGATCCCGCGACGTTACTCGCGAGACCACCGAACCTGGCGCAGTCCGAGTACGCCTCGCCTGTGCATTACGGCCTTGAGGGTGCGACGCAGCCGCCGCGCCGCCGCGCGCGCCGGCAGGGTGCGAACCAGCCGCTCCTCCGCCTCCGTCCACGGCTTGCGGCGGCGAAACCCGGGTATTTCCAGCTCCCACCGCTTCCTGATCACCGAGTGCGACGTGCGGTTCAGCTTCCGGGCAATGGCGCGGTCCGTATCGGTGCCGAGCAGCAGCTCCTCCGCGATGGTCCAGCGCCGCCCGGCGGGGGCGTATTCCCGGAAGCGAACGCCCAGACTGATACGCCGCTTCCTCACTTCCTGCGGGGTGCGGTGGAGTTTCTCGGCCAGGTCCTCGTCGGGCATGGTGCCCAGCAGATCATCTTCCCGCGAGGACCAGCGCCTGGTCGCCGGCGGGGGCGGGGGCACGCCCTTGACCCGCCGTCGCGCCCGAACGCCCTCCAGGCTGCGGCCCACGCGGCGGGCTATCTCCCGGTCCGGCAGGACCCCCAGCCAGGCGACCTGGTGAGGCTTCCATCCATTGGGGCGGGGGCCGCGCACTACGGGGCGTCCGAGGCGGTAGCGCACCGTGACGACCGATTGGTAGCGGCGGCCCAGGCGCCGGGCCAACTCCGCGTCGGGCATGGTTCCCACCAGCCGCATCTCGGCATCCGTCCACTTCCGCACGATGCCGCTGCGGGCGCGCGCATTGGGCCACTCTTTAAGGCGAATTTGGAGGATCTTGCGCCGCCGTATCACCCCGCAGATGCCGCGGCCCAGCACCCGCGAGACTTCCTGGTCGGACCTTGTGCCCAATAAGGCATCTTCCTTTGGCGTCCAGGGTTTGCAGGGCACATGCGCCGCCACCCCGATGAGTCCCCGCCGTTGCATTACCGAAGTAACCGAACGGCCCAACCGCCGCGCCACCTTGGGGTCCGACATGGTGCCCAACAACCGATCTTCTTCCGGCCGCCAAGCCCCTGGCGGCGGATGGCGGGCGATCCCCAACTGCCGGCGGCGCCGGCCTACGACCTCGCGGATGCATCCCAGCTTCTTGCTCAGCGCCTCATCGGACAGGGTGCCCAGCAACCGATCCTCCGCCGGCGTCCACGCTCGGTGCTTCACGGTGCCTTCCATGCCCAACCGGCGGCGGTGCGAGGCCACGACACAGGTCTTGCAGCCGAGGAGCCGCGCGACTTCCTTATCCGTGCGCGTCCCCAAGAGGCGCTCTTCGCGCCGAGTCCAGTTGCGCGGCGCCGCCTGGACGCGGCCAAACAAGGCGCGTCGGCGTGTTTCGACCGCAGCCTGGCGGCGGCCCAGGCGTTTGGCCAGCTCGCGTGTGGCATGCCGGTCCCGGGGCTGCTTCATCAATTGGGCCACCAGGCGATCCTCCGCTTTCGTCCAGGGGCGCCTGGGCTCGACATTGATCCTGAGTTTCTCACGACGCCCTTCCACGGCCCTAACCGAGCGTCCGATGCGCTTGGCCAACTCGGCATCGGGCAACTTGCCCAGCAGGCGATCCTCCGCTTTCGTCCAGCGGCGGCAAGGCCGGACATTGATCCTGAGTTTCTCACGGCGCTTTTGCACGGCCTTAGCCGAGCGTCCGATGCGCCGGGCCACCTCGGCATTGGGCAACTTGCCCAGCAGGCGATCTTCCGCCGGGGTCCACTTCTTCGCGCCGCGCCGCTTCACGATATCCGCTCTGCTGCTAACCATGCTGTTTTCATCACGTGGCAAACCGCTCCCGGATGCTGCACTGCACCCTGAGCTTTCGAGCCATCCGGCTGGCCATAGTGTGCTCCGCAGGGCATTAGTCAAGGGCTGAATGGGCGGCGGATGGTGTGCCGAAGGTTGGCAGGGCCGTCTGGATACCCCGTGCCAGCGCATTGACGGCTGGCTGGATATCCGCAAAGGCCCGGAAGCGCGGGCAAGTCAAACCGTTCACGGGCAAGCTGAACTAGCTGAACGGTTGAGGCCACGCGGCGCTTCCGCCGGAGCATCGCGGCAGGCCATCACGCCGCGGTGGTTCTCAGCGTAAGTCAGATTATTCGATGGCTACGGCCAATGCGGTGCCCCTTCCAGCCGTAGAAGGCGACATAGGCATAGGCAACCAGAGGAACGATGAAGGCGATCTGGAGATTGTGGGTCAGGTCAGCGACGCGGCCCAGGAGGGGCGGCAGAACAGCCCCGCCGACAATCGCCATGACCAGCAGGGACGAAGCCTGGCTCTTGTAGATACCGACGCCTTCAATAGCCAGGGAGAAGGTGTTGGACCAGCCAATGGAGGTGAACAAGCCCACGGCCACGACGCACCACATGGCCAGCTTGCCGCCAGCTATGATGGCGGTGGCCAGCAGCGCGACGACCATCGCCGAGAACAGCATCAGCGTGCGGCTGGCGAGGGACTTGCCTAGCTGGAACAGCAGCCAGCACAGCACCAGGAACGGCAGGTACATCTGCACCACCGCCCAGCCGCGCAGCACCCAGAGGATGAGAAAGCCGGCGAGCGGGAACGCCGCCAGGCAAAGCTGTTTGTTGCGGGACTGCATGTCGCTCAACTCGACGGCGCCCATGAACCGCCCGATGAGCATGCCGCCCCAATACAGCGACACATACTTGCTGGCCTCCAGTTCCGGCAGCCCCGCGACGGTGGGCTGGCCGAGGAAATTGATGATCGCGCTGCCCACCGAGATCTCGCCGCCGACATACATAAAGATGGCAACCATGCCTAACACGACGTGCGGATACTTGAGCGCGCCGACGCCGCGCTCGATCCTGCCCTCGCCCACGTGTGGCAGGTGAATGAACCAGAACGCCGCCGCCAGCAGGAGGAAGATGATACAGAACCACAGGTAAGGCACCTTGACCGACTCGGCCCCATGCGCCCCCGTCCGGGCGAAGTACTTGAAGATGAGGTAGCCGCCGATGAGCGGGCCGGTGGTGGTGCCCACCGAGTTGAACCCCTGCGCCAGGTTCAGGCGGCTGGAGGCGGTTCGCTCCGGTCCCAGGATGGTGACGTAGGGATTGGCCGCGATCTGCAGCACCGCCAGCCCAATGCCGAGGACGAACAGCCCGAGCAGGAAGAGCGGGTAGGCGTGGGCGCTGGCGGCCGGCCAGAACAGCGCGCTGCCCGCCGCCGAGACGAGCAGGCCCAGCACCACTCCGTTCTTGTAGCCCACCCGCGCGATGGGATCGCCGGTGAAAGCCGAGATGAGGAAATAGAACAGCGCGCCGGTGAAGTAGGCCCCGAAGTAGGCAAACTGCACGAGCATGGCCTGGAAGTAGTTCAGTTGGAAGGCCGACTTGAAGCGCGGGATGAGGATGTCGTTGAATACGGTCATGAACCCCCACATGAAGAAGAGAATGGTCATGATCGCGAACGGCCCGCGATAGGTCTGCCCATTGGCTGCCGGGGCAGCCTGAACTCCGGGCAGGTTCGCACTGCTGCTCGTCGCCATAGCCGGGCTTGTTAGAGCACGAATCCCTGGTGCTGTCCAGACCGGAGGTGCAGCCAGCCCGTGCACGAAAAAGGCGTCAAATCATTGTCTGATGCGCACAACTCCACGTGCGGCTGTCCTCATCAGTCCGTCCTCGTCTCCCGTGGTGCGGACACAGCCCTCAGCCCAAGCCAACCTCCCGCGCGATACCCTCGTGTGCTGCTCGTGTGTTCCTCGTGTGCTCCTCGTGTGCTCCTCGTGTGCTTCGGGCGTATCTCGGCACTGCCTCCGGACCGCGAGCCGTCCCTGGCTCGCAGCAATCGCCCATGCCCTGCGCTGCGAACCAGGGGCGGCTCGCGGTCCATCACGCCTTGGCGTTCTCAATATCTAGTCGTGGTTGCAAGATGTGCCTGGCAGCCAGGGGCGCATCTGGACACCACCACCGGTCTTAGCCTTCGTGATGCGGCCGATAGGGGTAGGGATGAGGGATTAACCTCACCCCTCCCTCCAAACCGGACGGGCGGATTTCCCGCATCCGGCTTTCCAGTCAGTGGGGTCTCGGCGAGATGCGTGCCACTCTTGGCACGCACAAG
>Ga0326727_10002141_pt1 | contig 69500 bp, 55 predicted proteins | sample MB2enrmetagenome_FD_207643 | JGI IMG/M metagenome (GOLD analysis project Ga0326727, IMG submission 207643) | Lab enriched peat soil microbial communities from McLean, Ithaca, NY, United States - MB29MY | ecosystem: Environmental > Terrestrial > Soil > Wetlands > Peat | place: USA: New York...
TCTCGATTTCGAGGTTAGCAACATCGGACATAATGATCATTCTATCGGTGATGTTTTGAATCGGTTTCATCTTCACAAGTGTCGCGATTGAGCCGGCGGGGTACATTCCATCGGGTGTCGGGACCTGTGGATCTACCGGCCCCAGCACACTGTATTTCTCCATTCGGATCTCCCCCGCAGCCAAACTCATTAGCGAGCCACCCGACATGGCGTAAAATGGCACCATGACTGTTACCTTCGAAGGGTGAAACTTGATTGCCATCGCCATCATTTGCGCTGCAAGGGCGTAGCCGCCGGGCGTGTGAATGATGAAGTCAACTGGTGTCTCCAGCGGGACCTTGCGCATCTTCTGTAAGATGGTTTCAGTGTCTTCAATGCCGATCTCAGGATCCTTACCCGGTTCAGTCCAGAGTTCCTTCTTGTGAATCATGGTGATGACCCTGGTGCCGCGCTCCTTCTCAATCTCTTGGATGATCCTTTGTCTCCAAGCAAGAATCTCTTCCTTAGTAGTTGGATGCTGAGGAGACTCGGAGACGTTAGTAGACGTCGGCTCGAAACCCGAGGACCCCTCCACGCCATCTCTCTCCTGGTTGGCGGTCTTGTCTGAAGTGGAGAGTCTACTGAGCGTGTATAACAGAGCGGTAGAGTTTATCGCTGTAGCGCAGATCAAGCCCAAGCCAAGGGTTAGTTCAACGGGGTCCATACTTACTTGCTCACTGGTACTGCTTACCCGGCCTCAACCCGCCCGTGAACTCGATGGTTTCAAAGAGCTGATGTACCTTCTCCGGTACGCCTTCGACCACATTCAGCCCTATAGCCCGCGCAACATCCAGCGTTATGGGGGTAGTGCTAGCCATGAACCCCCCGACTAAGAAATTCGCTACTTGTGTCGCCTGTTCCTCATTCATCTTGTCGATCAACAGCCATTTGACGAATTCCTTGGCGTTCTCAGCCTCCATGCGAGCTGATTCTGCGAGGAGGATAGTGCGATCGGATATGGTCTCGATTGGTTTTCTCTTCAATATGGACATGACCGCATTAGCCGGCATGTCGTCGATGAGCGGTTCCACCGGGGCCAAGATACTGCATTTTTCCATCATTATCTCGTCTGCTGATAAGACGAGGTATGTGCCATCTGACATGGCGTAGAATGGCACCATGACCGTTACCTTCGCTTTGTGATATCGTAGGGCCATTGCCATCAAGTCGGCGGCGAACGTCAAGCCGCCTTCGGTGTGAACTATGAAATCTATCGGTTTGTCCGACGGAGTCTCTCGAACCTGCTGAAGTATTGCTTCCGAATCCTCAAGCACGATCTCGGGCTCATCATCTGATGCGCTCCAAGGCTCCTTGCGATGAATCAGCGTGAGGACTCTACTCCCTCGCTCCTCTTCGAGCTCCCTAACTAGTTGAGCCCGTCGAGCTAGAATCTGCTCTTTCGAGGGAAGACTGGACGTCGTTTCCTCCTCACCATCATCTTTTTCCTCAGCCTCAGAATCATCGGTCTGTTTTGGCTTCATTCCCGGAGCTGCGACGTCAAATCGGCCCACAAAATAACGAATGAAGTAGAAGTTCGTAAAAGAACTCATCAGGAGTGCCGCGACTATCGCAAATGCCAATATGATTTGTATTTCGTCCATTCTCTACGACCTGGGCGGCCGCGGTGTAACCATTTCGTATTACTGCGGCTAAAAATGTTCTTGCACGGTCCGACGATCCATATGACGAGGGGTCGTCTAGGTTTGATTCTTCTCAGACGGCTAGTTTGGGTACCTCGAAATGGGCCGGCTCATAATCCTCTAGCCGACCGTTGTTATATGCTTCATACGCCTGAAGATCAAGCAGGCCGTGCCCACAATTATTGAACGCGATCAGCTTTTTCTCGCCGCTCTTCTTGCAGCGTAAAGCCTCGTCGATTACGTACCTTACGATGTGAGCGGTTTCGGGGGCGGTTAACATACCCTCCGTCTGCGCGAGAATCCGTGCAGCTTCGAACACTTCCGTCTGCGAGTAGGCGACTGACCTCACGAAGCCCTTGTTTATCAAGTAGCAGAGCGACGGCGCCTTACCGTGATATCGCAGGCCGCCGGCGTGTATTGGCGGTGGCTGGTACTTGTGGCCGATTGTGTACATCTTTAGCAACGGAGTCATTTCCGCGCTGTCAGCATAGTCGTATGTGTAAACTCCACGAGTTGTTGAGGGGACAGCTTTCGGTTCGCATGCGACAAACTCGGTCGCTGATTTACCCCGTAGCTTGTCAGCCATGAACGGGTAAGCGAAACCGGCGAAGTTTGAGCCGCCTCCGATACAACCGCAAATAATATCGGGGTGGAGATCGGCAATTTCGAGTTGCTTCTTGGCTTCAAGGCCGATGATTGTCTGGTGAAGCAGGACATGATTAAGGACCGAGCCAAGGCAGTACCGTGTATCTTCGTGGGCGATGCAATCTTCGATTGCTTCGCTTATTGCGATGCCCAATGACCCGGTATTATTCGGGTCAGATTCGAGCATGCTCCTCCCGAAATTCGTGTTCTTGCTCGGGGAGGCGACCACATGTGCTCCGAAGGTCTCCATCAGAGTTCTCCGGCCGGGTTTCTGATCGTAGCTTGAGCGAACCATGTAAACATCGCACTTCAGCCCAAAAAGGGCAGAAGCCATCGCTAACGCCGACCCCCACTGTCCCGCGCCGGTCTCGGTTACAACTCGCTTGTTTCCTTCGGCCATGTTGTAGTAGGCTTGGGCTACAGCCGTGTTAGATTTGTGGCTGCCAGTAGGGTTCACGTACTCGCACTTGTAATAAATCTCGGCCGGAGTGTTCAGGAAACGCTCTAGCCTTTTAGCACGAAGCATCGGCGTGGGTCTCGGGAGCCTCAAATACGCGTCATAGACTTCATCAGGCATCTTTATGAATCGTTCAGTTGCGACCTCCTGCATGACGACTTCTTTTGCGAACAGCCGCAGTAACGGTTCGGGAGCCATAGGCTTCAGAGTTCGCGGATCTAAGGCCGGGGGCAGTTGTTCCGGTAAGTCCGCGAGAATGTTGTACCAGTGATCTGGCATCCCCTCTTGAGGAAGATAGATCGCGTGAGTTCCCGGGTGCTTCAGTTCGACCTGCTTAAGTTCGCTCATCAATGCACGTTCCTGTTGGCCAATGCCAGTTCCCAACTATAACGAAGGATTTAAGACTTTGTTGCACAGATATGTACGCAGAGATTCTTACAGATGTGGAATCAAATCTCCGACCGCCTCACTGACTACCCGGGTAGGCAAAAAGTTGCGCGAGCCCTGGTGGAGCTTGGCTTAGCCATCAAGGACGGAAACAAGATTTGCTGTGGAGGCATCGAGCTGTCTGACGTCAAGATCGCTCGTTATCTCGGTGTCGATCGACGAACTGTCAGAGACACAGCTCAACTCATAGCCTCTGATCCCAACCTCAGACCCGTATTCGAAAAAATGAAACCTGCAGGTCCCTTCCTGGCCGATGTTGCAAAGTTTCTAGGCTACAGCGTTATTGAAATCTACGCCGACCCCCACACGGTTGGCGTCGTAGCCCAAGCCGCATCGTTGGTGGCTCAAGAGGATATCGCGATTAGGCAGGCGGTTGCCGACGACCCCGACCTCACCCCTGATCCGAAACTCACCCTGGTTGTCGAGAAGGAACCGAGCGGTACGACTCTGCAGAGACTGCTGAAGATCCCGGGTGTGGCTAAGATCTCAACATACTAGGATTGCTGTACTTCTCGTAGTGCACTATTTCACTTAGGTTCTTACGGATTTTTTTCCTGGTGGTCTTCGATTCTACGGGATAACCGAATGGCAGTACGGTCACGAGTTTCATTCTCTGCGGTACGCCCAGAAGCTCCTTGACTCCATCGTCGTAGAAATTCGTAACCCAACACGAGGCGATTCCCAACGACCACGCCGCGAGAACAATATTCTGGCCGGCACGTGCTCCATCCACCTCCGGCAACTTGGCATCCTCCATAACAATAGCGATTGCCATCGGTGCTTGAGCGATGTGTTTCCCGGTTGGGGTAAGCTCCGAGATTCTCCGCAGGGTCTCCTTATCTCTAATTACAATGAAATGCCAAGGCTGTGAATTCTTTGAACTCGGTGCTAGGCGCCCGGCTTCCAAAATCGCGTCGATGCATTCCTGAGGCACGGGTTTGTCAAGATAGTCTCTAAGTTCACGTTTGGTCCTGATGCACGTGAGAGTATCCACAGAAATCACGTCGTGTCTAGACTTTCTGTGAATCCTTCTCGATGATCGCCCACAATTCCTCTTCCAAGGTTCCGCCGAACTTCGGCTTCTCAACGAACCTACCGATTTCACGCCATGCACGATTATGCACGATTACCGTGGGTATCCTCAAGACTCTAAGCTCATCTGCAATATCGCGATTCTCGTCAAAATCTATCACTTTGATGTTCAAGGCGACGTTTTTCGCTGCAACGAAAACCTTCGCTAGATTTGGTAGCTGCGCTCTACACTCCCCGTTCCATTCCGTCGCGAAAACCACGAAAAAGTAACGGTCGGTAAGGCTTGAGAATTTCTCAATAATTCGCGCATCAGGTTGATATTCCTGCATTCTTTTCTTGATTGTCTGCTTCACATTCGGGTTCTTGATGCTGTTGATATAATCCCAAAGATTGGGATGCGGGCCGATTACGTTTCGGAGCAAAGACAATAGTTCTTACCTGTAGCATTCCTTGTTCTTGTTCAAATGAAGAAAAGAGGTAGAGTCATGCCGGATGCATTAACTCCTGCTGTATGGGTTGATTCTATTGCTCCATGTACTAGTTATTAGATTTTCGGCAGGTCTTGCCCAGCATCTTCCACTATGGAAGTTGCACTCGCGAGCACAATCTTGTCCGCGATGAATTCCATTTTGCCATCCTCCGGTGAAGGTTTAGCTCTCCCATGGAGCTCCACTTCCTTCCCTTTCAATTTCTGTTCCTCAAGCAACGTTTCGCTATTGGCCTGAAGCATTTGGCTTTCGATCATTTGTCTATCAACGACCGTCAGTTTGCTTGCATCGGCGTGCACAAGTCTTACAATCACTACTCCTGTCCCGTCGTCCAACCTGAGATCAGCCGTGAGCGCCGGTTTGCCTGAGCGGGGAAGATTACAAGTTTCACATCTTAGTTGTTCTTCAGTTCGCTTTAGTTCCGAACCGCATGATTCACATAGCAAACTGACTTTGAGACCGCCCTGAACATCAAGGATCAAACCCTTAATCCAAGTACTCAGTCCAGGCTGAAGGGCAATTACGTGCCTTATGTCTTCCCACGCGGGTCGGTCTTTTTCTTTCGCTTCCAGGAGCTCAACCCGTGAGAGAGGTATTGAACTCAACTCGGGGTTCCCATTTAACCCGGTACGCACTCTGATGCCTTCAATTCTTACGCGTGCACCCGATTTCAGTTTCGTGGCATAAGCCGTTTGGTCCCGCCAAAATGTAACCCGACATGCAGCGGTCTCGTCTCGGAGCGTCAATGAAACGAGATCTACATTCTCCCCCTTCTCGGTCACAACCTGTCGCGATACCGGTGTGTCAGCTACGTTGCCCTCGACTATGACAAGGCCCTTTGATTGCTGAATTGCGTTAAGCTTCGTAACTCGCTTCACGGGCGCAAGCATGGTTGGGCTTTTCTGCAGTTTCCCCGACCTACCCAGACTTAACATGATTTCACCTTGTCTTTCGCGGACTGAGGCCCCGGTAATGTCGATGGTGTCTCCTTCACGGAGGCTAGTCGCCATCTCAGCCTTGTCGTCCCATAATGATAGCGAGACCATTCCTGTTTCGTCCGATACAAGTAATCTAGTGACCTTTGTGACTTCACCGGAAGGTCGTTTAATTTCCTGGGTGCCCCCTACCGTGAAGATGGAGGCGGTGAGATTTACTGATCCACTTGGGCCGATCTCTGCTATCTTGTAGACCTTGGCTACTGGTAGTCTGAGGTAAGGCGGCGCGGTCTCGAGTATCTGCACCTGACTTCTGCTCTCGACATGTAACTCAGGTCCGCCGTTTCTGTCCAGGCGTACCCTTGCATTGAGTGCTCGGACTATCGCGCCGCTCTTGAGGTTACGGAGCTCCTCGGCACGTTCATTCCAGGCTACCAGCGGTATACTGCCGGATTCGTCGGCGATGAAAACTCGAAGAACACTGCCGGTTCTATCATCCTTCGCAAACGTGTAGTGGCGCGGTTCACTTTGGACTACACCTATCGCGTTAATCTGATTCGCGCCGACGGCTAGTTTAGCAAGGGGGGTGAACAATTCCCCGAACTCTGGCAGATCGGAACTCGGCATATCACTAGGGTCAATCTCAATACTGCTTCGTTCGCCGGCGTGAACTTCTGTGTCTCCGGATAGTCCCTGCCTCGTGTAGGCATGCCCGACTCGGAGAACTCTGCCTTGCAGGTCTCCCGCACGTGAAATGACATCAACATGCCGGTCCCATATAGCGCATCTCACTCTATCTGATTTGTCGGCGATTGTGATGCGCATCACGCGACCAGGCGTTCCGTCCTTGCGTTGAAAGTCTTGAGGAGACCACGTCATGAGAATTCTTCCGGAAATCGTAACGTCATTGAGCCCGGGGACTAGGTCTTTGACTCGCATGCGGCCCAGCTCCGTACCGTGGGTCTGGATTAGAAGCTCCTCGGCAACCAGCCTAGCCGCGCCCTCATCCGATAGCAGCCCCCGACCCTCTCGTTTCTTCTCCTCAATAAGAGCTAGAACTTGGTCCCGAGAGAGTTCGCGACGTTTGGAGAGTATGTCCTCAACAATTGACTCAACGACGGTCATAGATTTAGATCACCGCACGCATCAGTCACTCAGATAAAGCAATCACCGAAGCTAAGCCTTCGCGTGGCTGGCCATAAGACCCACTGACCTTCGCTTCCTTTTAAGATTAGATTTTCGTGATCGTTGGTCATCACGCATCGTCGCTAGCAAAACGAGCGCCTGGTCGGGGATAATATTGTTACCTCAATTCTGCGCCCAACACTTGCCGACCGCAAGACAATTCAATTCGAACTGACTTAGATTTCTTGACCGGACTATGGAACCAGAATACACCAAGGTAGGTAGAATCGAGCACTTTTACTCGAAAGCGAGTGTAGCGGTAGTCGAGGTCTTGGCTCCGATCAAGAAGGGAGATAAGATCTTGATACGGGGCGGAACCACCAACCTCTCGCAGGTTGTGGAATCAATGGAGGTAGAACATGCGCAGTTGAACGAAGCGCAGGGCGGTCAGAGAGTTGGGCTTAAGGTTGCAGGACGTGTCAGAGAGAACGATATGGTCTACAAAGTTGCGTAAGGTTAGAATACCACGTTAATGCGTAGCTCGCTTCCAGAGTGCGAAAATAATGCCTGATGTCGTTATCGATGGAACCGTTCTCGTCGTTACGCCCATACAGTCCCCGCAATCAAGACCTATGGTCCAAATAACGCTGGGCGACCCCATCAAGGGGCCGGTTACAATGCCTCTGGATATGGACCGTGAGATGGCGGGGGTTACTATAGCGGTTCAACGAGTGCTAACCCAGCTGCCTGGCGTGGGGCAGCAGCTCGGAACTCCGCGGTTGATCGTGACCCTAACCGAGGAAGAATACCGGGAGTTAGGACGCCCTAGGTATCCTGATCACCTCTCAGTAACCTTGAAAGTTAATGCATGAACGCCGCACGGGCATCTCAATCCCAGAAGAGCCTCGTCCTAGCGTACTCCCTTTCCGCCTTGAGGATGTCTAAGTACAAATCCTCCTCAGTATGATGCAGCCTTCGAAGGATTCGCGTAGCGGTGGCGGGGCCAACACCTCTTCCGCTCAGAACTACAATCGCTTCCCTACCCTTAGTTTGAACTAGACTTGCGCTGAGCCAAGCTTGCTTCAATGTGTGTTCCTCATCCGGCGTTAGGTTAGCCTTTTGTTTCTTCTTCTTTACGATACTCTGAAGCTGATCGTTCCGTACGTAAGTTGCCGCGACCAGTGTCGAACCACATTTTGGACACCGAACCCTAGCGCCCAGTTGGCCGACTACTCTTATAGCATCCCAATCCCCATTGAAGATGCAAACAAGTCGAACAGTTTCGGACATGAGTCGTTCTCTCACAATTTCACTCAGAGACTTTGACGGGACGACCGGCCTCAAGAGATCGTGTGGGATGATTTTGTCTATGATGGGCGTTGCGTAGGGGGAACACATACCGGCGTGTTCTGAGGTTATGTCGACTGAGATTTGCCGTTCCGCCATCTTCGTAACGATCTCTTTGGTTGTTGATAAGTCGAATTTCTCCAGGAGAACCTCTCTCTGCGTTTCAACGTTCAGAGGTGAATTTCGCATGGCGCGGACAAGCATTCGTGACCGGTTGGATCTGTAATCGGCCTTTCTTTCTATGACGCCGAAACGGCGCGCAACATGCCAATGACGCCAGGCAAACAGATCAGAATTCTGCAGCGACTCGACTAGCACCTTCTCAACGTCTTCGGGTGTGAATTTCGAGAGCTCTAATGCCACGGTTTCTGGTTCGATTTTGAACGGGCATATTAGTGCTATCCGGTATGGGTCCGTCTGTGTCGCGACGTTAACACCGTACTTTGCGCTGAGCATTGATGCGAGGATCATTGCGATCGTGTCATTGACCATGCTGCCGAAACAGGCATGGATGATTATGCAGTTCTCGAATTTTTCGATCGTTACATGATCGTCTGTGGGGAGGGAGAACAGCTTGAGGTGTGCTCTGATTGTGTCGGTGATCTTGTTTAGAGCATCATCGTTAATCTGTAACTCATTTTGCAGGTCCCTCAGCGCTTCCGAATCGTCAATCTTTGATGCCACGTAAGCACGCAGCCTACCAACCTCTTGCGCTGTTTCGTAGCTGACGGGAATCATTTCGCCTTCCCAGCTCGGAATCGCGTCAAGCGTTGGGGCCGTTGGCTCGACCTCGACGGACAGCTTCTCCTCGTTAACGTTGATGATCTTCCAAGTCTGTCCGTGTATGATGAAGATTGTTCCGGCCTTGCATTTTCTGGATACGAAGTCTTGATCAAGGGTTCCTATTCGACGTTTCCTGAAGAAATCGAAGATATCGAACCTTTTCACGTCCGGTATGACCGAGAGGTTCTCGTAATAGTAGTGAAATGTGCGCGGGAAACGAGCGGACACAACGTCCTCGACAAGTCTGATGATTCCGATAGAGTTCAGAAACTTTGCAAATTCATGGAGCTCTTCACCGGTAATGTCACGAAATGGTTGGGCGCGAGATACGATTGTGAGGATTTCGGCGAGTTTAGGCCGTTTTAGATCAAGCGCAATCCCGGCAATTTGATGCGCCAACACATCCAGTGCGCGGTCATGAATTGTTGTCCTTTCGATCTTTGAGGCCTTCGCATTTGAAGCGAGAACTGCTGCCTCCAGTAGATCGTCGGCCCAAGCTCCTACGATCGTTCCTTGCGCAAGCCCTCGCAGCGTGTGCCCACTTCTACCGATCCTTTGGATCAGTCGTGTGGACATTCTTGGCGACATGTATTGAACGATATGATCAACCCTGCCAATGTCCATTCCAAGTTCAAGCGAGGAGGTACAGATCACACCTTTCAATGACCCATCTTGAAATGCCTTCTCGACCTCCTCGCGAATTTCCCGCGAGAGTGAACCGTGGTGAACACGCACGGGTAGATTCGAGTTAAGGACATGCAGTTGAGAACCGACGGCTTCGGCTTGTTCGCGTGTGTTTGTGAAGACCAGCGTCGATCGCTTTTCCGAAATTAACTCCGCGATACGCCTCGCCCTCGCTATCGTGGTTGGAGGCAGTCCAAACTTCTCCGCGTTCTTCGCATCCTGTGCATTAGGGGTTATGTACTGCGTTTGAATTTCGATTTGTCTCAGTTCTGAGGATTTTACGATCGTGCAGGTTCGACCAGCTCCGACAAGAAATTGGCCTACCTTTTCCTGCTCGCCTACGGTCGCAGAGAGCCCGATTCGTTGAAAACTTCTGCCTCCGAGATGTTCTAGGCGCTCTAATGCCAATGTTAGCTGCACGCCTCTCTCGTCGGTTGCCAATTCATGAATCTCATCGATCACAACCCACTGAACCGCTTTGAGGTGTTCCCGCATTCTTCGACCCGGTAGAATCGCCTGTAGTGTCTCTGGTGTTGTAACTAGCATGTCCGGCGGAGACCGGGCTTGAGTCGTACGAACGCTTGTAGGTGTGTCGCCGTGTCTAACTTGCACCTTGATATCCAACTCACGGCCAATGTCCGTGAGCCTGCGGAGGATGTCGCGGTTTAGTGCCCTAAGCGGTGTAACGTAGAGAATCGATATGCCCTTGACGCTGCGCGAGGATCTTTGCTCGAGAAACATGTTGAATATGGGCAGGATCGATGCAAGCGTCTTCCCCGTGCCGGTTGGGGCTATTACTAGTACATTTAGCCCCCGGAGGATAGGCGGTATGGCGATTTGCTGTATGTCGCTAGGTTCTTCTAGTCCGATTCGTTCGAGATGTTCTCGAATGGGCCTGTGCAGTGTTGTAAAGGCATTTGTTAGCATATTTTTATATCCTTGAATGGAGTCAATGGTGGTGGGTGCAGAATGATTGGCATCCGTAAGAACCTTGGCAGGAATCCCACAGAACACCAACCACCCTGCGGGATTAGAATCAGTAAGCCCAACTCTTAGGAGTTATTTCTTGGGCGCAAACGAGTTTGTTGAGAACCCACCGGAGAAAATGGAACAGCAAACATTCCACGTTGGACCTTGCCACCCTAGATGCCGCCACGCCTTGAAGCCACGCTGTACAGGAATAAGAGAAGTTCCGCAGTATTGTGGCTGCGGTGGTCGGGGGCATTCAGAGGCGATAAGGGCAACAAACCACACGATGGAAGAGTTTGGGGAGGATAACGAATCTTCCCCTAACCCTACCGTTCCCGATGTGAGGATGTGGGCTTAATGGCGAATGAATTTCTTTTCATGTACGGGTCAGTAGGGAAAGCGTTTATCGAATCAAACCAGTCCATGCAGAAGTGGCTTGGCAAATTAAACGCCGAACTCACCAAAGACTCCTACGCATATTCCATGTGGCAGTTCTGTCAATGGGCTAAAAAAACACCGGACCAACTCATCGCCGAACGCTTGGCAGAAGATGAAACCATAGCAGCCGATGAGAGCAAGGGAATCAAAGCCAAGAAAGCTACCAAAGGATACAGATCGTTAGAGTTGGTTCATCAATTCCTCAAGCAAGGAGTCGTGCATAGCAAGCGGACTTATGCAACTGGCACGATAAAGGAGAAGACGATCAATGTAGGGCAACTAAGCAAAGCCCGAAGAGTGACACTTTACGCGGCGCTACGTTCGTTCTATAAGCTTAATCGGGTTGACTCTGAATCAACAGCATTACCGGAAGACGACGATTTCAGGATAAAGGAAGTGCACAGCGACAATAAAGCCGTGGATGTTAAGGCAACGTACATCCCACTAGCGCAGGCCAAAGCCGCCATAGCCACATGTAAAGCGCCTTACCGTGAATTGTTCAGTTGCATGATGTACGGAGGACTTGGCAGGCGTGAGGTTTTACTCATTAACGCCATGTGGCCGAAACTGAAAGAGCAACTTAAAGCCGTCAAAGACCCTGAACAGCCAATTAAGCTGAGTTACAAATTCCGGAAATCCAATGAGGAACAGGAATATTTCACGTTCATCCCCGCTAAATTGCTAACGCCTTTCATTGGTCAAGAATTCTGCTGGATGGTGCCCGTACAAGGCGGCAAAGGCAAGAAAATTCCGATGCAAGGCTACCATTACCAGCAACCGTGGAAGCGAGCCGCAAGAGTGGCAGGAGTGAAAGAATATTCACGGCCACACTTCTTCAGGGATTTGCTTATCACGGACGGCTTGGCGGACGCTGAAATCCCTGAAACCTTTGTCAACTTTATGACGGGCCATGTCGTAGACCCAAACCACTACCTGCAACTCTCTAAGAAGCCTGAGAAAGTCTTAGAGCAATGGTTGAAATGGAAAGCCTACGTTGAAGCCGAAGACCCCACCCTCCACAAGGAAGTTAAGGAACAATCCGAGGAGATCGCAGAGTTAAAGGCACGACTCCAACAACAAGCGGAACAAATAGAATACGAGAAAAGGCGTGGGGATGCTTTCGAGAAGTTCATAACAGAAACCGACCGGCTGAAAGAGGAACATGGCGGTAAGGAGTTTGAGATAACGGTAAAGGATGAGGAAACGGGGGAGATAGCCAAAAGAAAAGGTATACTTGGACGCAGCTCGAAGAGAGGCGGTTCATTCAACAAGTAGGTTGGTTAGGCGGATAGGTTTTCGTTTATATTTCCTGATTTTAACCGGATATTCATCTTCGCCAGACACGGATATTCTGGGGTTTGACCCCGATTTCTATTGAATTACCCATAGCCCACCCTGAAATTGGCTAGAACCGACTCACGTGCGTCCCTGTCGCGTCTCTCTGCCGTAGATGTGGGTTATGTTGCAATAAATATTCATATATCATATCTTTGCCTACGCTGAAGCTACTGCATATTTATCCACCCTTAACCCCAAAATCCAGAAAAACGGCTGTTCGAGTACAGAAACAGATTGACTAGAATACGTTCCACTTGAAACTCTCTTCTCTGCATTTATCTTAATCCTCACATCAGGTCGTGCGGATATGTCGAATAGAGTTTCCACTACAGAAAATTGACTGTGCAAAATATGATGCCGTTGAAAGAAGAGATTTCTAACGGACGATATTATTTTTTTTAATTTCCGTATCGGCGGCGCAGCCGCTTCAACATGCCCTCGTAATACGCGTGCTGTTGTTGGAGATTCCCAGATGGGTTTGCAATGACGCCCCGATACAAATATGCGTTATCTGCCACTGAATAATTCTCAGCGATAGGTTCGATCTTAGGTTTCTTTGGTTGCCGTGGTTCCTGAATCGTCCATGAAGTCGGTTCAATGAACATGCCTTCTCGCTTGATGAAACCAACACCCTGCCGACTGAACGCTTTCATGTAGGTTGCAACATTCAGTCGCCTGATAGCGATATTGAGTTCCTCCGGATCATATCCGACAGGCAAAGGATAACTGCCTTCGGGTTTCAACGCATATTCCTTAATCAGTCGGCCATATTTGGTATTGAGGTAGTTCAAAAATTATTTTTCCTTGGATTAGATGGAGCCCCCCAAGCCGGACGTAGCCCGTCTCTAACCTTGGGGTGCACTCCGGAATTTTGACTCTCCGCACTGGTAAGATGCTTCATAGAGCCGTCATGCGGGATATTCATTCGCATAACTATGATGGGGCCAACGAAGGAAGGTGCAGGTTTGAGTTACCTGTTTTGCGGGGACTGATTAGGACCGCAAAAACCCATTGGCCCCGTCAGCGTAAAGGGGCTAGACAGGGAAACTATTAGGAAAACCTATCCAGCCCCCGTCGCAATACGTGTAGGAAATTTACTGAGTGTCTACGACAATACGTTTCTTTCGTGGAAACACTCGGTCAACGCCAGCCGTGTCCGGATGCGCTTCTTCGACGCAACATTCCTCATAAGACAAATACTAAATCGCCTCGCTTACAGTTGGTTCACTATATCGTCTAGGAATTCAATCGCATTCCCGACGTCTGCGTCGATATGCTTCGTTGATTTGGCTGTTGTTTTGCATGTCGCTCTCTTGAATTTGAATTAGGTTTTTGCGTGATTCGCTGATAGCGTTATTCACGTCCGTCGTGTTCGTTTGAGCGTCTAGTGCATTACGTAGTTTGTGAAGGTTCTCACATATTTCTCTGTAGCGGGGAAATCTAGCCTTCAAAATTTCCTGAGGAATGATGTTGACTCTACACATCGCTCCCGAATGATTCACCCCATAAGGGTCCTTGTAAGTCCAAAGACTCTTTTTGGTTGCTGCCACTATCTTACCATGAACTGTGCACCAACCAACCTGTGCGCTTTGTAATGTCTGCTTGCAGAGAAAAGCGTCACCAGCGTCCGTGTACCGCACCGTGTCCGAAGCATAGTCAATCGTCGCTATTCGTTGACTATCACCGGACATTGAGCTTTTGCCGAAGTGATCTGAACTTCTCAATGCACTCATTCTGGGCTCATTGGAATTTTCGGGTGTCACGGACGACGAAATATCGTTATAGTGTTCGCCAAATTTTGCCAAGACAAATTGTTCTCTGCGGTTTGACATCAGCGCATTTTTGGTTTTTCTTACGTACTCTTCTCGATATTTATTCATAAATTTCTCAACCTCCTACTTTATGTTGGTTTCGTAATGACGTGTTTCTCGGAACCGTCAGAATAAATGAAGATGATGGTGGTCACTAACGGGTCCAAGCCGTTTATGAAAGTCTCCAAGTCCCTCGATGAGGTAAAACGTTGGTCTGTATAGGTTACCGTCACTCATTTCTCCCAAGGATTCTGTCTAATACGCCCGTCTTTCTTCTTCTGCGGCAGTACCAGAATCTCGTCTTGCGTTCAACACGCTTAGGATATCGTTGCATTCATTCATCCTCTGCCGAACGGTAGGTTTTCCTGTCAGTGTTCCTGTGTTTGGTTGTGGTGTACCGTTTTTCACGAGTGATCCACTTCTCCAAACAGGCTAAGTACTCATTGAATGCCCTCAAGATGTCGGCGAGTTCGGATTCAGTAAAATTCTCGGTCGTCATTTGTTCTCAATAGTATACAATGCCGTTACATTCATTTTGCAAGGAAACGTAAACGACGAATCTCCTCCTTCAACGAAGCTATGCGGTCTCTCTCGCTAGGATGGGCCTGCCGCCATCTACGCACCCTTTCACGTGTCATATACCGTTCAGATTCCACGGCGCAACGGTCCGAACAATACCATTGGCGGGGGTAGAGCACTCGAAAGACCTCACCACAATGCAAACATTGGGAATGTTTCAAGCCCTTCGGTGGTGGGTGTAAGTTGTAGTTACTGCCGGTGCGAGAGTATTTCTCGAAGAGTTCGTAATTGGGGATTTTGTCGCGGTTGCGGCGCAATTTGGCGGCTTTTCGATATTCCTGTCTTTTTTCTTCCTCATATTTTTCGGTATAATTCAATAATATATATCCTCATATTGATTTAAAAAATATAAAAAATGATAAAAGGTGTGACGATGGTGACGGATGTGACGCACTAGAGAGAGAGTAACTATGTCTCTACTGGCTCACGATGCTCACTATCATCACAGGCAGCGGAGTTAATGTTAGTGGTTTCTTTGGGTAGAAGTTCTCGTGTTGGTAGAACAACATGTTCCACAGGTTCCTCTTCCCCATAGCGGCTCTTGATGTATTCGAGTCTGCTGGGTTTGAGGTTGATTCTTGCACCTTGTCGCGTGTGTTTCGTGTCGAACCCAAGACGGCTGGTGATTTTGCCAACGGTTCGGTAGTTGTATTGTTCTTTGGGGTTGAGTATGTTCAGGTTGATCGTGTCGGTTAGGCTCTTGATTGTTAAGTCCTTGTTGACGGATAAACGAATTATTGCTCTTGCAATGTTGGCTTCGTCTTGGTCTAATTCCTCTTCTCGTACTCTCTCCACTGTTTCTTCGGCTAGCTGAAGCATTGCTTTCTTGATTTCTTCTTTCGGGGCCACTATGAGCAATGGCTCAAAGACTTGTCCAATGCGATTATCGCTTATCTTAGCCGTGTCTGGGTCGGTTAAGCGTTCAATGTCTGGATCGTCACCATGATGATTTTGGCAATACTGGAACAATTGCTCTCTGAGTTGGTACCCTCTAACCATGTCTACTTTGGGGTATGTTTTTTTCGTTTTGCGGATCGTTATTATGATACAGCGGCTTGCCAAAGTTGTTGCTAGTGGGTCTCTTCCTGCAAATATTTTGAATCCGAATGTTCTCCGCAACTTTGCGACATAGTTTCCTTCTGGGTCGAGTTCACATGAAATGCTTCCGCCCATTAAAGTCCTAGCGTAACCCGCATTGAGAGCGGCCCCCATTGGGTTATCCACATCCCACGATGATAACCAGTTGTCAGTTTCGTCAAGTAGAAGAGTTGGTTCCCTGCCATCCGTGAGTCGAATCAACGCACCTTTAGTTATCCCACTTCCCGCAAACACGCTCCGTCTGCATAAGAGTTGCATAACGTCCAAGAATCTTGATTTGCCGCTGTTCATGGGCGCTAGCAAGTTCAGGTAAGTGGCGCTGTCAAAGGAATTAACCCGCCAGGTCGCTAAGGCGAATAATGCAGCGACATCATAGTACACATCCTCTGGCAGTTCCACATATGTTTTGATGAACTCTCGAACGTCTAGGAAAAGCTGGTTCTCGTTTTCGTACGGTGTGGGCATTGATGGATCGGGTAGCATAACGTCAAAGCCTTCTCTCTCCAATTTTCTGAGATGTTCTAACGTGATCTTGCGTTTGTTCTTCTCTAATTCGCCTGCCTTGTCAAGGGCACCCTGTGGGGTGTCAATCGCTGGTTCTGGTTTTTGTAAAACTTGCTCTGCCATTTTATTCACCTCCATGGCATGTCATAGTGGGCATTCTCCCACTACGACGAATTCTTTCTCGTATTCACGGGGATGTTTGCGGTACATGTGGTCTTCATAGCGTTCAAATGACTCATTGACTTCCTCATCCTGACGCATTGGAGTCGTCCATTTACAAAAATCACAACGCCATTCTTCCGGCCTGCCATTTTTGAACGTCATTGGTCGCCGCCCTGTGGGTCATTAACCCATTGATCTCCGATTTGCCGGTAGTGGACGTTTGGGATTCGCATTACGACTCGGTCAGGGTCATCGTCCTTTGGCGTAGCTTGTTCTGGTGCTTCTATGGCTGGTTCCTTTGACTTCTTGGCCTTGCGTTTTGAGTTCATGGATGCGTTCAAGTTTCTGATGGTTCGCCAACACTCGCCCTTCGACATGCCTTGAGGCGGATTACTGCCGGTCAGTCTTCGATACTCTGCGACTTGGCGTTCTGTGGGCGGTGTGAAATTATTTCTTTGAGTTTGGTTCGTAGGCTTCTCTAGGATTTTCTCTAGCCTGTCTAAGCGAGTTTTGATGTCTTCTAGTTCCTGCCAAATATTTTCGGACATTACGCGTTCACCTCTAGGATTTTAGCTGGGGCTGTTGCTCTTTGTTGTGGAAGCAAAGTCCCAAGTCGGCGGAATTTCTTCTCTAAGTTTTCTAGGGTTGTTGTTTTGCGGCAGATGGCGCACATGTAATCGAGGCCGTCGTATCGCGACTTGTTCTTGTAGAACGCTGTTGTAGGTTTCACTTTATGGCAATGGCTACATTTCTTAGTTTTATGCTTCAAATATATACCAACTATATATTATCGGTCGGTAGTGCCTACTATATATATATCTATACTAGTATATAAACCTTTCGGTTGTATGGGAACTGCTAAAATAATATGGGGAAAAACGTCTTAAAACGGTGAAATTAGCATAAATTCCCCATTTTCTACCTTGACAAAGTTGCTCTTATTTGCTCCATCTGCATGATGCTGTTATTATGTGTCTCGAAGTATATAAATCTATCCCTTAAATCGGCTCGAAACCTTCAAGTATATTTTAAACTATTCGAAGGCATTTTCAAGCAATTAGGGCACGTCCACCGATCGAGCGGAGGCCCGCTCACTAAGCGCTAACTCTAGAAATTAAGATAACCTCAAACTCTCGTTACGGAGCTTCACTTAAGCTGACGGTTTCTCATAGGCGAGGTACACGAATATCACGATGACAGCCAAGAAAGCTAGGAAGGTTACTCCGATCTGGAGAAGATCCCAGTACTCATCCGTGGTCAAGCCCTAACCGCCTTCCCCGGCCTACACCGAGAGTCCCCATTTAAAGACTGCTCGGCGCTATCTCGCATTGGTTTCTCTAGCCCTCCATCTTGACGTGACGATTGAGTATTGGGAATCCCTCTTTGGAATATCTTCGAATTGACGTAGAGCCGCTGCGATGCGCTGAGCGATTATGTGGTAGCAGAGACCCCTCTTTCTATCCATTACACGGAAGTAATAGTCATCGCAGTAGCAAAAGGGTATGTCCGGCATTACCTGGTACTCACTCTTCCTCCCCTGAACAGCCCAGACGACCCTACCGCTAGGCGCAAACTCGTACCGACGAACCTTCTTAGTGCTTGCGAGTTCCCATCCATTGGTGAATCGATCTCCAAACAGTTCCTGCAGCGACTCTTTGAGGCTTGGGGAGAGTTTTCGTCGCGATTCCAGCTCAATGCATGCTCGCTCGATCAGTTCGTTCTCACTCGAGGAGGCCCCCTGCATCTGCATCCCACCGAAACCGGCTGAGGTGGCGCGATGGCGTTCATTCTTTAATGTGTCGTTTCGAAATGCCTCTATTTATTGACCGAGTATAGAGAGAATCTGCTCACCTATTCACAAGTTCAAGAAACATTTTTAAGTTGTGATGCAAGTCGATCTGCGAACAAGCGCTGGAACTTTTCAGCGTTGCTCCTTGTGCTCCGAAAATCTTTCTCGGAGGAAGAACAAGATCATGTATCAAGAACAGAAGAAAAATATACCGAAGTACGTGTTGACCGGAACAACCACTATGGGCCTAGTGTGCAGAGATGGAATCGTGCTCGGAACAGACACGAGAGCCACGCTCGGAACTTTCATTGCCCACAAGAAAGCTAAGAAAGTGTATCCAATTGACGACCACGTCGCAATGACTATTGCAGGCGGAGTTGCGGACGCCCAGAACGTCGTTGAGACCCTACGGGCGAACGCAAAGTTATACAAGTTTGAAAAAGGCCTTCCCATACCCATTAGCGCGATCGCACGTCTAGCGGCGAATGTTCTCTTCTCAGCGCGTTATTACCCGTTCATACTTCAATCAATCATTGGCGGAATGGACGATACCGGCGCACACATTTTCGCTCTCGACCCGCTTGGAAGCGTCACCGAAGAAAAATTCGTTTCAACCGGGTCAGGCTCTCCGGTGGCATATGGTGTACTGGAACCAGGCTACAAGGAAGGCATGTCGGTTCAGGAAGCGATACCTCTTGTTGTCCGCGCGGTAAGCTCCGCCATGAAACGCGATTCCGCGAGCGGCGACAGCTTTGACGTCGCAGTAATCTCCAAAGAAGGATATCGCGAATTGAGCGATGATGAGAAGAAGAAGATACTAGTCTAGGCAGGCTAGTTACTGCACGCGAATCCTAAGTAAGTAAACGAAACTTCAAAGTGATTTCGGCTGTGGCAAGGATAGTAGACGATACGCAGGCAAGAATACGCGAGACAATAATCACCCACATGCCGAAAGAAGCTGAGATAACAAGGATCGAGTTCGAAGGGCCCCGCCTCGCAATCTACGTGAAGAACGTTGGACTCCTACTCGAACAAAGCCACATAGTCACTGAGATCGTCAACCTACTACACAAGCGTGTGGTTATTCGCTCCGATCCTTCGATCAGGCTCAAGGAGACCGAGGCTGAACGGCTAATCAAAGGCATTGTTCCGACCGAAGCCGACATAACCGAGATAAACTTCGATCCAAGCCTCGGTGAAGTGGTTATCGAAGCCAAGAAGCCAGGTCTAGCGATCGGGAAGGATGGGAGCACTCTTCAAGAAATCATTAAGAAGACGAGTTGGCGGCCCCGTGTCCTACGCGCGCCACCGCTTCCCTCCAAGATAATAGCCAGCAGCCGCCACATCCTACATTCGGAAAGCGAAGAGAGAAGCAGAATATTCAGAGATGTCGGTGAAAGGATATTTCGCCCGAGGTTAGCCAAAACATCGAGCGTCTTCTTCACTCCGCTCGGCGGTTTTCACGAGGTGGGAAGGTCGGCCATGCTCGTGGAGACGGAGGAGAGTTGCGTGCTAATGGATTGCGGCATAAGCGCAGGCGCCGACTTACCCATCTACGCCTACCCGCGACTGGATTCGGATGAGTTCGAGATTGAGAAACTTGACGCAGTCATAATTTCACACGCGCATCTTGACCACTGCGGCCTTGTACCGTTCCTCTACAAGTACGGGTATGACGGGCCCGTCTACTGCTCGGAACCAACGTCCGTCCTGATGACATTGCTCCAATTGGATTACCTAGACATATTCGGAAAGGAAGGCGGGCATCCGCCCTACGACCAGAAAGACGTCAGGGAAGCCGTACTCCACACAATCCCAGTCAAGTACGGCGTCGTAACCGACGTAGCCCCAGACATCAAACTCACACTCCACAACGCGGGCCACATTATCGGAAGCTCCATCGTCCATCTACACATCGGTGAAGGATTGCACAACGTGGTGTACTCGGTCGACTGGGACACCCCCGTAACGGTAATTGACCCGGACGGCTTTGTTCAGATCAAGAAGATTGGTGAACTTGTAGACGCCCTGATGCTGCAGCATAAGCCTTCGAAAGGGTTTGTGGAGAGGACACCAAACCTTGAAGGATGGAAGACGTTTGCTTTCGACCCGGAGACATACGAGACCAGAGTGGTCCCGATCACCAGCTTCCTACGGCATCCGGTCACCGAAGACCTTTACGAAGTGAGAACGACCACTGGCAGAAGAGTCAGAGTCACAGGCTCCCACAACGTTTTCGTCGCCAGAAATGGGCACATAACCGCAACACCAACCCGCTACCTGCTCAAGGGAGATTACATTATAGCGGCTAGGAACATACCCCGCTTAGACCACGTCCAACCAATCGTCGAACTTGACGAACGAGAGTTTCACGTTTTCTGGAACAACAAGATCAATTTACGCTCGATGCTAGCTCAACATGCGACGAAGGTGGCATCGTCTTTCCCTAACAACCAACGCGAAATCATGCGTTGGATCCGAGAACATTACGAACGAGGAGCATACCGAACCGAGATAGCCAGAAAGTACCATGCAAAGGCTTCCAGAGTTCGCGAAACCTTCAATCAACTTGGAATCATCGACTCCCCTCGACTGAAAGCGAACCTACCCAAACGCTTCGAACTCACTCCACAATTCGCTCGCTTCTTAGGCTATTTCGCCTCCGAAGGCAGCACAGAAGGCAATACGGTTGTTGTCACAAACTACTCAAAAGAAATCAGGGACGATTGCATCAGCACAATTCAACCTCTTTTCGATTGCAGCCTGTTCGAGGACAACCGAGAGGTCAGGTTCTATTCGCGATCCCTGAAGAAACTTCTTGCAGTTATTGGCGCATTGGGGTCAGCTTATACGAAACGAGTGCCGCCCTCAATACTCAGCGGACCTGATATAAACGTCTGCGAATTCCTTAGAGGCTACTTTGTTGGAGACGGAAGCCTACGAATAAGGTCAACAGGCTGCTCGATCAGCGCCAATTCAAAGAGCGAACACCTACTCCAAGACGTGGCCTTCTTACTGCTGCGAATTGGTGTGCCTGTTACTTTCGATTACAACCGGACCGCTAGAATGTATGGAATCAATATTTACGGAATGGACGGCATCAGACGCTTCCTTGATAACGTTAAGATCGAAGACTGGTCAAGAGCACTCATAGCCGTAAATCCGAGAATGAGCAAGAGCGCTTACTGGGATCGCACGCCACTCAAGGCGCTATCGCCGATTCTTCAAGCACGGTTAGCAAAGACCGCATACAAGAACGCTAAGAGTGTCGGCCGTGGCCAGCTTGCGAGCTTGCTGCAATTTGCTGAACGCGACGATTTACGGATATCCTCGTCACCGTTCATTTATGACGAAGTGAAGGATGTGCGGAAGGTTAAACCAACTCGACCTTTTGTTTACGACTTATCCGTGTCAGGGCACGAGAATTTCCTTGGCGGCAGCGGGTTCTTGTTCCTTCACAACACCGGGGATTTCAAATTTGGTAGGACGATGTTGTTGGAGCCGGCCACTTGTTCTTTTCCTCGTGCGGAGACGCTCATTATGGAGAGCACGTACGGTGCACCTGAAGACGTGATGTCTGATAGGGAGACCGTGGAGGGACGGCTTGCTCAGTTAGTGAATGAAACCGCGGAGAAAGGTGGGAGAGTTCTGATCCCAACGCTGGCGGTTGGGCGAGCTCAGGAGATCATGCTGGTTCTTAACGCTTACATGAAGGACAAGCGGATCAAGGAGCTTCCAATCTTCCTCGAAGGGATGATTTCTGAGGCAACCGCGATCCACACCGCCTACCCTGAATACCTCTCCCGAGATTTGCGGGAACAGATCTTATACAAGGACATTAACCCGTTCCAATCGGACTATTTCACGAACGTAGACCACCCGTCGGAGCGCGAGAAGATCGCGACAGGCCCCCCCTGCATAGTACTCGCCACATCTGGGATGATGGAAGGCGGGCCGGCGATCGATTACTTCCGGTACATGGCGCCGGACGAAAAGAACACGCTGATATTTGTAAGCTACCAAGTTGAAGGCACACTAGGAAACAGACTGAAGAACGGAGCCCGTGAAGTATCCCTGATGGGACGAAACGGTAAGGTTGAGGCAATCAAGGTTAACCTACGAGTCGATAGCGTAGAGGGCTTCTCCGGCCATTCCGACCGAAACCAACTTTTGGGCTTCCTAAAGCGCGTGTCGCCAAGGCCAAGTAGAGTGATTATGGGGCACGGAGAAAGGCGCAAGACAGACCTATTTGCCCACCAGGTCTCAAGAATCCTTAGACTGAGAACGACAGCCCCAGATATAATGGAAACGTTGCGGCTAAGGTAAGCCGAATTAGCGTTGTATGATTAGGCGCCGCTACATTTCTTCGTTCGCCGCGGCCCCTTCGGCTGCGGCCTCAACATGGGCGCTCTCTCTTCCCCGCCACACCTTAACGGTAGGAGGGGTCATTACAATTCGTTCTTCTCCGAGCCTTGCGATATCGCCCTGGATCGACTTTACAAAGTCCACGAGTTCGCTTATGGCGGACTTGGTTTCTTCTACACTTCGCTTCGCAATGGGAGTTATCTTAACGATCAGTATGTTTCCCTCGATAATCTCAGCCTTGATTCTCGGGACATCAGTCGGTTCACGGAGAGGGAAGGCCTTCACGTAGATTGGATGTTGAATCGAAGGGTTGACCAAGGGAAATCTTTCATCGGTTACGTAACGAGAGCCTATCAATTGGAAGCCGCACCGAATCTTGGACGGGTTCTGCCCCGATAGTAGTTTAAACGTTTGCACATTTGGAGAGGGATTCTAACATGCACGTGTAAAGACTTATGGCAGCGGCGCGTGAGAAGTACAGGGAGTTTGTCACTCACGCGTTTAGAACCGTAAGTCAGCCCTCAAGCGAAATAGTTCTATTTCCACTAGAACGGAGGCTTAAACCACGGGCTCACTTGGCAAAGTGTTTCCAAAGCTCGTCACCCACGTAATGTACACTCCGAATAACGTTACCTTTGCTTACACGCCTCATTTCGCTTGAATCAACGTCCGCAACGCCGAGCGCTATCGGTTTGCCAAACTTCTCATCCACAATTACAACCAAGCCGCCTTTTCCAAAATCTCCGCGAACATCCCTGATTCCAGGCCGCATGACATCTGCACCGTTCACGATGTGCGCCACAGCACCCATATCTACAACAACATGCGGCAACAGATCGATAGCTTTGGAATATTTCAGCGATGGTAGCAGACCTCCTTTAATCCTGACGATTAACGGAACACCATCAACGAAATAGACTACGTCTTCGCCAACAGCAACTTCGTCAAAGTCTCTCGCTGATTCTGCGAGAGTGGCGTTAGGATAGGTGCTCTTGAAATCTCTCAGAAGCGCCTTGACCTCTCTGTCCTTGAGACGACGCATCGACGACAGCTAATCCTCATCCCCATTGTGGCTTCTGAACACCGCAAAGTACGGAACGAATCTTAGTCTTTGCATACGTCACCAGGTGACCTATCCTAATCTTTAATTTGGAGCTTCCTACTCTACGACAAACTCCGCTCAAAAATAGGTCAGAGAGAACAATGTCTGCAGTAGCCGACAAAATCTTCCAAGAGAGCTTAAGCAAAATCGTTCTCGTGGAACTGAAAGGAAGCCGCACCCTACGAGGAAAGCTGTACAGTTACGACCAGCACATGAACCTAGTACTCGAGGACGCGGAGGACGTCTCCAACCCTGAGAACACACGCAATATCGGCACAATAATTGTCAGGGGCGACAACGTAGTTCTAGTTTCGCCGCCCCCGAAAAGGTAGTCAGCCCATTCCAAGTGCGTGATAGATCTTGACGAAAGGAACAGCCTCTTTTGGCAGACGAGGACGCTCAAAGACCCATATTCGGTGCAGGCGATGTGGGCGGCGTTCATACCATGTCAGATGGAAACGTTGTGCCGCATGCGGCTTTGGGGCGTCAAAGAGAATCCGAAGCTACTCGTGGCAGACACATAGCGTTACCAGAGACCGTCGAATAAGGTAACTCGATTTTATTTCGGCAACTAGCAACACGAAGCTTCTTCCGATGTCGGAGGAACTGCGCTCCGATCACGGTTGAGGTAAACGAACGCCTCTTACGCGATTATGCGGTCGAGGTTGGTTCAGCGGCTGGTGGCGCCGCCGCTGGAGGAGACGTCGGCTTAGGTTTCTTGAACTGTTCCAGAAACACTATGGTTTCAATGTTGGGCAAGTATTTTTCCACATCCGCGGTAATTGTACGCTTGGCAACCTGTATTCCTTCCAGGAAGAAGGCATCCTCCGGAACTTCGACTTGCAGTTTGCCACTCTCGATCTTGATTTCGAACTTCTTCTGGTCCACAGAAGGGATATGTTTGTGAATCAAGCTGCGTATCTTCTCGTCGTCAGATTCGATAATCTTCTCGACAGTTATGTCGTATATCAGAGTCTTACCCGCGAAGGGATGATTGTAATCGACTTGGACTCGACCTGCGCCGACGGAACGCACTTGGGCGGTTTTGCCGTCGATATTGACTTGCAAGCCGGGAACTGGAGTCATGCCTTCCGCAGTAAACTTTCGGAGTGGAACGAGCCTGACTTTCTTGGGATCTCGAACCCCATATGCTTTCTCTGGTGTGAGTTCGAAGGTATTTGCTTTTCCCGGTTCGACGCCGGTTAATGCTTCTTCTAGTCCCTTCGGCATCCATCCTTCTCCGAGGATGATGAAGAACGGCTCGTAGTGTTCCTCGCCTCGATAGAGTTTCTTTTCCTTAGCGACGCTCTCAAGCGTAGTGCCGACGGTCTCTCCCGTTTCCTTTACTCGCAACGTGTAGTTTGCCAGTATGAAATCTCCGTTCTTGATTGGCAATGTATCGCACCTTGAATTATCGAAACCAGCCTACACATCTGTCCGTTCTACATTAATCTTTCAGGAAAGTTCCCAGCCTCGGATAGATAATTAGACGACCTGATTTCCATGAGCCTCAAAGGCGCAATTTCCTGAAAATGTAATACTTTGGCATATCGATGCCTAAAGTGAATGCTGCCGAGATCAGCAGAGCAACTGCAACTTGAGCTAGGGTTAGAGAAGGGATGATGATTCCAAAGACACCGAGCAGGAAGAATCCGACCAGGGTAGCCATGATTGAAACCGTTAGCTCTCTCCCTGGTTTCGATGACCAAAAGTGGCGTCTCTCTCTCACGCTGAGAACTCTAAATTGGCTTGTGAAGACTAGCGCCAAGAGGACGAAACTTTGAAGGCGGCCGAGGCTCATGCCGTAATAGAAGACGCCGAGATAAAGCACTATGACGCCCTCAATCACCAATAGTAAGCCTATCAGCAGAGACGCGAATGTGATGTTCTTTACATTCCACACATTCGGGTTGGCCGTGCTTTCCACATTGTCTTTGGCTAGAGAAGTCGTGGTGAAGTCATTCGCAAAGACTAGCAGGACCATCCCGAGTACGGAAAGGACGACCTGATTGAACCAGAAGAAACCGACCACAAGCACGCCGATGAACTGTACCACTTTTGTTACCTTGTTTATCACCCAAGTTAACATCCGTTGGTATATTCGTCTGCTCGTGACGATGGCGTCTAGAATAACCCGGATTCCCGCCTCAGTTAGCACTATACTCGCAGAGGCTTTTGCTACGTCCATTGCGTTGCTCACGGCTATCCCCACCTCTGCTTGCTTAAGGGCCGGCGAATCATTGACGCCATCTCCAGTCATTCCCACCAAATGACCGGTTGATTGCAGTAGTTTCACGACTTTGTACTTGTCTTCAGGGTAGATCTCTGCTAAGCCGTCCGATTCTTCAAGAATTCGAGCTTCCTCGCCTAATGATTGGTTTTCAAGTTCAGACATTGAACGAATCCTGTTGCCGATTCCTACTTGCTGTCCCACCTCTCTCGCTATAGCGAGATTATCTCCAGTAAGCATCTTCGGAATTACGCCCATTTTGCGTAGTCCGGTTACTACTTGACTTGCGTCAGGCCGAGGCGCATCCATTAGTGGCAACAGGCCCACGAACTGAAGATGGTTGGGATCAACATCTGGCGACTTGGCGACCGCTAGCGTCCTGTATCCCTTCCGCCAGAGTTCTTCCAAGGCGTGATCAACCTCGTCCCTGGATTCTTGGTTGAGAGCTTTGCAGAGAGCGAGTACAATTTGTGGAGCTCCTTTCATGACCAAGAACCGAGTTCCATCTTGTTCGATGATTGCTTCCGACTTCTTAGTTGCCGGTTCGAAAGGAGTAAATGAGATCTGTCGATACGGACTATTTGCGGTTTGACATTTCCGTGCGAAGTCGATGACGGCGAGGTCGATTACGTCCCTTAGCTCTTCTTTTGAAGCCATGCTTGCGGTAACCGCAACGTCGGCTTCCGTGAAATCGTTGTATGGGATGGGGTTAATGACTGACAGATTGTTTTGGGTTATTGTTCCTGTCTTGTCTAAACAAAGTAGATCCATCGACGCGACGTCTTCTATGGAATCAAGCCTGGTCACTAAGGCCCCGCCTTTCGCAAGTTGCATAGCTCCCACGGCTAGCACGATGGCAAAAACGGCAGGGAGCGCGACTGGGACCGCACCCATCAGAAATATCAACGTGAAGGTTACGATGCTCAGCAGGTTTACTGTCCCGGTTAGTGCACCTTCGGCTATGACCACGATTAGAGCCGCTATGGCGACGTACATAGTGTACTTGACTATCGCACCCATTATTTGCTGCTGATGCGATTTCGGCCTCGCGATTTTTACGAGTTCAGCGGTCTTACCGAAATAGGTGTTCACGCCAGTATTGAAAACCAAACATTTGGCTTCGCCTCTCTTCACGACTGAACTCGAATAAAGCGTATCAGATTGTCCGACGGATCTCGCCAGCGACTCTCCAGTCAACGCAGATTGATCGACAGACAACTCCCCAGCGATCACTTTGGCATCGGCGGGCGCCAAATCTCCCAGACTAACTTGCACGACATCCCCAGGCACAAGCTCGCGTGCATCTTTGACGGTCCATTGTCCATTTCTGAGTATCTTAGCCCTAGGAGCCAATCGCGCCTTCAGGAGAGCTAAAGCCCTCTGAGAACTTCGAGCGTGTTTGAAACCAATTATTGCATTAATGGTGAGAAGAGCGGATATGATGATCGCCTCCAAGTAATGTCCAATCGAGTAAGAGAGGAAGATCGTCAATTCCAGAAGCCAGGGCATTGGTCCCCAGTATCGAGAGAGAAAGTCAACGACGGCGTTGCTCTTCTTCTCGGGAATTTCATTCATTCCGAACTTCCGAAGTCTCAGTTCAGCCTCGGAGTCCGTGAGGCCTCCGCCAGAAGAACCGACCATTTTGAAGAGATCGTCAATACTCAGTTTGGAGTAATCAGGAGCTTTGGTATTTTGCACCGCCTCGAGCAGCCTCCGAGTGGTTTGCTTGAACAGACACGAAGAAAACGAGGGTCAGACACTCAATAGGAGATAAGCGATAATCAAAATGGCAAAACGAAAATTGCCACGCTGAAGACGGTTTCAACCAGCGCGGCGGGGCGGGTTCATAGGATTGCATCCGAATCCTCTCCTGATTCTTAACAAAGCGTTTCAGAGCAAGAAGCTCCATAAAACCTCCAACCAAGATAAGAGCTACTCCAATCACTGATGAGAAATGAACCGGCGTTGCAGCTTGTTGGAGCGGACTAATCTCCTTGAGGAAGAGCCCGAACCTTGCAACCACAAATCCCAATGCAATGATAGCTATACCCGTTCTAACAAGCAAGATACGTTCTTTCATTAACTAAATGATCGGAGACATTATCCGCAACAGGCAAACCAATCAAGCCTTGATAGCGCCCGCTCACATTTTAACCGTGGGTCATGATGGCGGTGCGCTCAAAAAGTAAACACCTCCGCGTGAAGCACACCAGGTCGGAGCATTCTTTTATCTCCGATAAAGAAAGCGTCAGCCATCAGAGTGTGTGGACAGGATGAAACTATTCACGGTCGGACCGGTAGCATGCTATCCCGAAGTTCTAGAGGCCATGGGCCATCAGATGTACAGCCATCGTAGCAAAGAGTATCTCACACTTCATTACGAGACCATTCGACTCCTTCAAGAATTCATCTCAACCAAGAATGAAATTTTCCTGTTCTCAAGCACGGGAACAGGTTTCATGGAGGCCTCCGTGAGGAACTGCGTCAGGAAGAAAATGTTGTGCTGCATAAACGGAAGTTTCGGTGAACGCTTCGCAGAGGTAGCGGAAGCAAATGGAGTAACATTAGTGAAACTTGCACCACCCCTCGGCGAACCTGTTTCTCCGGCGGAACTGGACCGAATATTGAGTGAGAACCCTGACGTGGAGGCCGTCGCACTAACCCACAACGAGACTAGCGTCGGCCTGATTAATCCGCTCAAGGATCTTGCCGCGATAGTCAAGAAGCATTCAAAACTGTTGTTTGTCGACGCGGTCAGCTCTATGGGCGGTACAGAGATTAACGTAGACGAACTCGGAATTGACGTATGCTTTTCGAGTTCACAGAAATGTTTCGGCGTGCCTCCTGGTCTTGGAATGGGTAGCGTAAGCGAACGGGCCCTAACCCTGTCGGCGACGGCTCAGAATAAGGGATGGTATTTCGACTTCAAGGTTTGGGAGGAAGACCAGAAGAAAGGGCACGGCACTCCAGTCACCTCCGTCATTCCCCAAATAGCGGGACTCAACACGGCCTTGAAGATGATCCAAAGGAACGGCGGAAAGAAATGGTACTTCGACTTATACAAAGAACGAAACCTGAAGATCAGACAAGGCATCGAGAAGATCGGCCTCTCCACGTTCCCTAGAATAGGCTCAGAGAGCCCAACTGTGAATTGCATCAACGCTCCTGAAGAAATGGATGGCGGCACGGTGTACGAAAAAATGCGTCAAAACGGCTTCGAATTAGCCGAAGGATATGGGCCGCTGAAAAGGAAAACATTCAGAATCGGAAACATGGGTTACATAGAAATGAACGACATCGATCTAATGCTGAAAACCCTCGGAAATGTCGCCTCCAATGAATGAGCTACATCCACGCACGAAGACGTGGGCATAGAACCTGTAGACGTCTGCTCAAGTTCTTTGCAAGCCAACAAGGCTTTTCTGCCGCTCTGAGCCTCTATCGAGCGAGACAGTATGTCCATCAAAGTAGGCAGCATCATGGGAATACCTGTTCGCATACATTACACTCTGTGGCTGGTTTTCCTCCTGATCGCTTGGACATTAGCCTACGGATATATGCCACAACAGTACCCCGGCTTGAGCACACTCACTTATTGGGCGATAGGGATAGCATCCGCCGCGGTCCTTTTCGTTTCTGTTCTGGTGCACGAACTTTCTCACTCGTACATTGCGAAGAAGAATGGCTTGCCCATCGCTAGGATCACACTATTCTTCTTTGGCGGTGTATCCGAAATGACTGAGGAACCGCAAGATGCCAAACTTGAAGTTCGGATGGCGGCCGCGGGACCTCTGATGAGTTTTCTCATCGCAGGCATTCTTGGCGGGATTTGGTACGTGGCTGAGGCCGCACATTTTCCGATTGTCATAACGGCTACGGTGGGTTATGGGGCGTTAATCAATGCCGTACTAGGCGCATTCAACCTTCTCCCAGCATTCCCACTCGATGGAGGTCGAGTGTTTCGTGGAAGTCTCTGGATGCGTTCGAAGAACCTCATCAACGCGACCAGGACCGCCACACGCGTCAGCGAAGGGCTTTCACTGTTGATGATGCTTGGTGGTTTCGTAGCTATAATCCTCGGACAGTTTCTAGATGGGATCTGGTTTGTAGTATTGGGTTGGTTCATCAAATCCGGTGCCGAAACAAGCCTTAGACAGACGCTCGTCGGAGAGACCTTGGGCGGAGTTACCGTGAACGACATAATGACCCGTCAAATCTTGACGGTCCCGCCCGACATCACGGTGCAGCAACTCGTCTCCGATTATTTCCTAGTGCACCCGCATGGAGGGTACCCGGTCGTCCAAGACGGACGGCTTATGGGATTGATAACATTGGATTCTGTCCGAGCAATTCCTAAAGAGTCAAGAAGCTTCGAGACGGTGGCAAAGGCCATGGTCCCACTCGAACGAACCCCAGTCGTCCTACCGAACCTGTCGGCGCTGGATGCCTTGCAGAGAATGGCACGGGAAAAAGCCGAGAGGCTACTGGTAACGCAGGACGGGCGGCTACTTGGCGTTGTGACTCAGGGCGACTTGATGAGAGCCATACGTACGAGACAAGAACTCGAGTTGAAATCGCCGTGGATACCCCCTACGAACACTCCTGCGGCGGTTCAGTACTGCATTCAATGCGGCGCTCAACTACCAATTGGGACCAGAACCTGTCCACATTGCAACGCCGCTCAAACACCATCAATCGATGCTAACGCCATCAAAGCATAATAGCTACAGAAATTGGCCGAGGTTAACTTACATCGTTGACTACCATTGGAAGTGAAGGAAGGCCAGTTAGATGACGTTCTATGGCGCGGGCTTGAGCTTACGACAAAGTCAACCGTCTGAATCAGCCAATACCGTAGTTGCATTATTTCGGCGTTGATCCCTTGGATCTTCCAAGCTCGAGGAGCCTCTCCTTCTGCCTTTGTTCCGCTTCAATACACCGGCGTTTCTCCTCCTCGCTTTCGGGAACCAAGCTTGGCAAAACCATGGGCTTACGATCCTTTCCCAATCCGACATAGGTGAGGAAGCATGTCCCCGTATGTCGGACATCACCCGTCAAAGGATCCTCAGCTTCGACCCGAACGCCAACCTCCATTGATGTTGTGTGCACGTAATTGACCGACGCCTCTAAGCGCAGCATATCCCCAATGTGGACTGGCGCTAGAAAGTCCATCCTATCTATCGACGCCGTCACTAGGTTACAGCGAGCATGTTTGATCGCCGCAAGCCAAGCAGTCTCTTCAATCAACCCGAGAATCCTGCCGCCGAACACATTGCCAGATGTGTTCGCATCCATCGGCATCATAATTCTCGTTACCGTCACGTAAGAGTCATGCGGACGCTTGCTAGGTTTATTCAAGACCATGGGTGAATCAAATCTCCAGTATGCTAACTAGATAATAGCTGTAAAACTATCGTATCTATGCCTTTGCGTACGAAAAAGGGTGAATCGCAATCATTCACGATTCTCTTTAATACGGAAAACATGCCACGAAAGGGTTGACGATACCGATCGAGCTCAGAAGCAGGTTACAGGTGACTACGGCGATGTCTGGGGAACAATTGGAAAGATCGAAACTTAAGCCCGCACGAGCCAACTCCTCGCTTCCACGAATGAGCTTGACCACTTTGATACGTCTTGCTTTAGCGCTGTTCCTGATCATTCTCATGACGAACCAATTGATTACGCCAGCTCTCTCGATTCAAACTTCAGTTTCGCAAACACCATATGGGTCGCTTGGTCTGGATGCAACGAACTGGATAACTTCGTTCCAAGTCACACCCCTCAACGACTCTTGGGGAATCCCCTACTGGAATCAAGATGCTTGGGGCATGGACCCCTTCTACTTTGCGAATGGAACGATAACCGGCGGAACTGGAAATATCGAAGCCGGCGACAGACAACAGTTAGCCTACTTAATCGGCGGCCATGACGCAGGAGAAGGAGCTTACGCCACGCTCCTTGCATACTTAGAAACGCACGACCCAACGTACTTAGATAAATTCAACGTGTACTACGGTTATTTCAAGTCCGCCCAAATACCGGGGCCAAGGACATCAACCCCGGCCCAGATCACGATTAGCGTCAACGGGCATAACATCATCATAAACAATACGGGTTTCTGGGCGGAACAAGCGAGCCTCTCCGCCGGGGCCAATGGCACTTACGGCGTTCAAAGCGACACGACCACGCTTCAAGCCGTTTTTCCTGCAGCAGAACATGGGAACCCCATTGCCATCGCCTTGATCGCATATTACCGCCTCACTCACGATCAGTCAACACTTACAATGCTGAACAGATACGGCAACTGGCTCGTGAAAGACCAGATACGTACGGGCAATTATTCAGGTGCCTTCCCGGTCACGCAGTACTATTACTATGCGTTGGGTTGGAAACCCAGAATGTATGAAACTACGGAATCTGCTTGGGTTCTTGCGGAGCTCTACCTCATCACCGGGAACCAAACATATCTCAACTCATCCGAAGCGGCAGGGCAGTACATGCTTTCTAGACAACTTGTGGGGCCGCAATGGAGCGGTACACCCGTATACGGGGCATTACCATACGAATCGAATGAAACACATTACACGTACTCCGTTTCAACGAACCATGCGGGTTACACAATCCTAGCTTGGTCCAAACTATTTCAGATAACGGGCGATGCAAGGTACGTCGAAGCAGCCCAGAAATACGCAAACTGGCTCTTGAGTTTCCAAGTCACGAACGGCGAAACCGAGTGGGGGAACCACACCTACGCAAACGATAGCATGGCCGTGGGAGGATTCTACTATGGCTACAGCGTCGCGAAACATGAGTTTGGTTCGAGAGTTGCCGAAGCACTATGGAGCGCATCCGACGCCATCCCAGCCCTTTTGATACTCTCACAAATCACCGGCAACGACACATACCGACGCGCTGCACTGCTTGCCGCGGATTGGCTTACTAAGATGAGGTTCCCCGATCAAACCCAGATCCCACTTCAGGCACTGGCAGTCATGAAATTCCCGGTATCAAGCTGGTGGGGCCTCTTCCCACAATACTACCAACCAGACATGAGACAGGTAGAGAGTGCGGGGATTACAACCTTCGTCAGTCAGGGTAGAATGAACATTTCATCCATCAGGGATCGACAACCTACCTGGCTCGAGCGAACGTTCTCTATAGACTTCAACCTCATCGATTACGCAATGGCGAGCCGTGGTCCAACCTACATGAAGATGATCTGGAGTTGGTGGCCGACCCTCGGTTTCGAACCTAGATACGGCGGCGACATCGCATTCGGCACCTTTGCAACTGACGGTTACTTAACATTCAATTCAACAATACGCAAAGCAGAGGACATCATCGCTCGGATAGACGAATCGACAGGAAACAATACCAACCTGCTCCCGGGAAACTCTACAGCCACTTACCAACAGGCCAGAGCACTCGTCGCTGCGGCCACGCAGAATTTCGACCTCGGTTGGTACTCTCTCGCGCGAGCGCAGGCCGACGACGCGATCGCACTAGGAGAAACAACGCTAAGCTACAGCCAAATCGCCACGCTATCCACGCGAAATAATGAAGTGCTCTTTGGCGTTCTCGGGGTTACTCTGGGCGTTCTAGTTATCTCTAATCTGTATTGGCACGGAAAATTAACACGGAGAGCCCCGCGCCGCAGGCGAAAGCGTGTAAGCGACATACGTTGATTCCGAGTTTGCAAAGTTTTTTCTGTTGGCCCGACACTTAAGCAAGGAGGACCTAATTAATGCCCAAAGTTTCCAGACGGCAATTCGTCTCCACGACGGCGTTTACTGCTGGCGGCTTCATGCTAGGTTACGCCACTAATGGGTTCATGCTCTCCAACACACTTCCCTCCCCGGAATCGCCCGTGACGACACCCGACGACGCATTGAACATGCTAATGGCGGGGAATCAGCGTTACGTGCAAGGTGCACCCATACACCCTAACCAATCAGCGGAGCGACAAGCGGAAGTAGCGCAGGGACAGCACCCATGGGCAGCCGTTCTCGGGTGCATAGACTCCCGCGTCCCGCCCGAACTGGTCTTCGATCAAGGCCTTGGAGACATGTTCATAGCAAGAACAGCGGGCCAAGTGATCGACGACGTCGTCCTAGGAAGCCTCGAGTTTGCGGTTGAAGAAGGCGTGAAACTGCTGATGGTCCTGGGACATCAAAGCTGCGGCGCCGTAAAGGCAACGATAAGCACGATCCAAAACGGCGGCCACCCGGAAGGCCAAATTGCCGCACTTGTCGAAGCCATCAAGCCAGCGGTAATTCAGGCCGAGTCTCAACCAGGCGATCTGCTCGACAACTCCATTAGAGCTAACATTGCGTTAGAAGTTGGATACCTACAGTCCTCTAGCACATTGATCTCAGGCGCTGTCGATCAAGGCGCGATCAAACTCGTTGGCGCCCTATACAACCTTCAAGCCGGGTCGGTCACCCTCCTAAGTTAAGTTACGCTAGAAAAGCACCGGATACGCATAGAAATAGAAAAATGAAAAAGCGAGAGCACGCCGGCAAGAATGGATAGCCCTATGCTACCATTTCCTCTTGTCTAACGTTCTTGTCGTGCTCAGTTCCCAACTTCATCTTAACCTTACGTTTCTTCGCCATCCCAACTCACCTCCACAATTCGATTAGGGTGAAGATATGTTGTTCAGGTATATAACACGGCTTGGAGAGAAAGTGAAAAAAGGTGAAAGTTCTGCATTTCTACTGAGTGGACCAACCTGAAACCCGCTAGTGTTTGCTCATGTACTGATCAGCTATGTTTCTGGCCTTCTCGTAGGCTCCGACCCAGTCTGTTCGTGCACCCGCACAGCCCATCCCAATTACCCTTCCTTTCACGTCACGCTTCGTTAGTGGGTTGGCGTCCAGGGCTAAGACCATGTAGCAACCGTCGGGCCGGGCTTTGAATACGTCAATCATCACGTAGCTGGGCTGACCAACCTTCTTCCATAGGAACGGTTGGCCATTCACTCCCTTCTCGATCACTCGCCAACTCCGTTTCTGAGCCATGTCCAACCGCCAGGGGGTACGGTAGAGATTCAATTGGTTGCCTGTTGTAGCTTGACTATTCTGATGCTAATGATTTCGGTTTCTCGACTAGTGATCCTTTCCAGTGTTTCCGGGGAAGGGTACGTGTCGATCTGAAGGTGCGCTACGGCTGCGTTGGCACCCGCAAAGATCATGTTATGAACCTCGTGTACGCTGATTTTCGACTCTCTAAGATCCGAGAGGATCCTCGTTAGCACTCCAATTCTGTCGTAGTGCCGAATGATCATCTCATATATTGCTGGGGTTTCTCTTGCGAAATTCACGCAGTTCTGCACATCGCCGGTCTTAATGTAGGTTTGAATTATCCGAACTGTTTCATCGGCCGTTGCCGTTTGAGCCTGCAACGTTGACGCACCGACGTGGTGGGTCCCAACCCAGTTCGGTACGTCGACTAGCACGTCATTGAACACGCCTTCTCCCTGTCTGGGCTCATTCTCGTAAACGTCTAGTCCCGCTCGAATCCGACCTTCCCTAAGCGCCTCGGCTAAGGCTTGGTTGTCGATCACCGATCCGCGCGAGGTGTTGAGAATTATCGCCCCATGCCTCATTCGTGCGATCTCCTTACTAGAAATGAGATGCCTTGTTTCAGGTGTCAATGCAATGTGAAGCGAAATGATGTCACAATCGGCTATCAGTTCGTCAACGCTAGTCGACCTGGAGACGCCTAGGTCGGCCGCTTTCTGGTCCGTGAGGTTTCTAGACCACGCGACAACTCGCATATCAAAAGCCTTTGCCCGTTTGATAACCTCACGTCCGACAGAGCCCACTCCCACGACTCCAAACGTCTTGCCCTTAAGACCGTCCGCATTCTGAAAGAATTCCTTACGCCACTTTCGCCCCTTAAGCTCGGCGGCCTGTTCTGGGATGCGTCGGTCAACGGAAATTAAAAGACCCATAGTGAGTTCCGCCACCGCAGCCGCGTTCTTGTCCGGACAATTCGTCACGTAGACGCCTTTTGTTGACGCCGCGACCATGTCTATGTTTTCCGTTCCGGCACCCGCTCGCACTATGAGCTCCAAATCGTCCGCGGCTGCAATCGCTTCGGCCCGCACCTTCGTTCCACGCACCACCAACAAGTTTGCGCCGGGAATGCGGTCTATCAATGACTCTTCGGTCAAAGTTGGTTCATAGTCGACATCGACAATTTGGCGCAGCTTTTCGACATGGGCTAATGGCAGCACATCAGCTATCAGAATCTTCAAGACCCATCTCGAAAACTCGGTACCCAGCTCGGTAATTTTGGATTATGCTCGCGTTCCACGTCAGGGAGGCAGAGCGCTTGAAAAAAGGCACTCTTTTGTCAAACCGCGCTCACGGAGGCGGGAGTTGTTCGTTTTGAACCTGTCCCGCCGAAGCAACGCTTAGGACACCGCTTGACGTGAGGCCGTTTGATTCGACTTCGAAGCTTGCACTCGCGCTTCCTCCCGGAGATGCGCCGAGTATTAACCAAACTGCCTGTGAATACGGGCCGAGGTGGTTCGCCGCTAGGCTGTGGCCCAAGTACGCAGGGTTGAGTGCTGCATCTTCGGTGAAACTGACTCCAGACCCTGACGGGGCTCCCTGTATGAGGTGGTACGATTCTCCCATCAACAAGCCGCCAACGGGCGGGTTATAGTTTGGCGTGTCACCCTCATTCGCTGCGTACCAGTTAACGAAGTCAACCTCCGCCATGTATCCTCCTTGATATTCGGGTTTGCCGAGGATACCGCTGTTCGGGAAGTAGGCGGTCGCATTCCACGTTGGGCCTGGGCTGAGGTAGCAGTCAAGCTCGAAGTCGCACGAATACATCCTGACGCCTCCGTTTTGCGCGTAGGTTTTGTGCGTGAATATTGGGTCGCCGAAGTATGTCCCTCCCCAGCCGGGCGGTTCTCCATAACTCGTGTAGCCTCCTTTCGGAGTCCCGTAGAACGCGTCTTCTCCGAAGGGTGGGACTTGTGGGAGCCCGGCTAGTAGAACTTGCAACGTGGTGGTCCCCGCGGGCAGGAAGTTGTAAGTGTTGAGTAGGGAGGTGGGTTCTAGGGCGCGGCCCTTTCCAGCAGTAGTTACCGGCCCGAACGGATACTGGTTCGATCCGTCCGCGCCGTTTGCGAATCCGGGCTGGAGTATGTATACGCCTTCGCTGGACATCCATTCAGCAACGAGGGTTCCGAAGTCGTTGAATAACCGAACACGCACGGACATATTTGCGGCGGTTGGCGTAATGATGCTCTCTTTCTTGAAGAGAATAGTCAACGTAACGTTGACGCCCGTCACCAAGTTGATAACCAGGTTCGCCACCTGCGTGCTTTGAGCGTACGCGACCGCGGGCATATTCTGCGTGTATCCGTAGGTGTATGCACGAAGGCTGTATGCACCTGGGGCGAACGCTGTCGGATACAACCATAACGACTGGGCGAATGGGTCGTACAATATCCCGGCCGTCTCGAAGGTGAAGAGACCGAACGTGTACCCTCCGACGAAGCCTACCGCTCTCAATTCCTGTCCGAAGTAAGCATCCTCGGCCCCCTGAAACACCGTGCCGGACGAGGCAGTAGGGTCCCAACCACCGCCAACAGCCTGAACCGAACCCGCCGTAATCCCCGGACAATTCGCACCCGCGTCTCCACCTTGGTAAAGGCAACTCGTTTTGAGCAGGTTCCCAGCGGCCAAACTGGTGATTGAATCTCCTAGGAAATCGACCAAGGTCCCATTGTAATAGAAACCAACATCAATTTCCTGCCCCACCGGGTTTCCGGAGAAATCGGTCCCGGTTGGATTGCCCCAAGTCCATGCCGTATTCACGGGCGGAGTCTCCCAGTCCATGCTGTAGATGCTGAGCTGAAACCCGGCTCCACGGTACATGTGAACGCTGATCGAAGTGGGATTACCGCTGAGCGTCATGGAGACAGTAGGTGGAGAGCCTTGTTCCAAGTACCCTAAGGCATACACTTGAGGTGTGTACGTTCCTGCGGGTATTCCGTAATTCTCGCCGCCCCAAGTGTCGTTGATACCCCAGAACTGGATATCCGCGGTTCCGCTCTCCACTGCATGGGCATTCGCCTTTGCCTCATCGAGATCCACCCCCCAAACGTCCTGGGACGTTGTGGGGACGGTGAAGCCTCCACTGTACGGTCCCCATGCGGGATAGGACCCTTGATAGCCCAAGAGCGTCTGATTATAAGACCAAACCCCGCCATTTGCGTCAACCAGCACACCGGACATCATACCAGCGCCAGTGTCAATCGGGTCGTCGACGGCGCCGTTAAGTATATTGTGAAAGTGGACGGTTTGGTCTACCCAACTTGAGAGGAGAACATCTATGGACAGGGAGACATCGCCCGCCCACTCGTTCGGCGTGACATCGAAATAGTACTCTTTGAACGTAGCCCCGTCCAGCTGAGTCTGTACGTATCGGAAGACCCACACTCGAACGTAGTATCGACCCGGCGTCAGTCCGTTAACCCAAGTCGCGTAGACTTGCGGAACCATGCCACTTAGCTCCGTGGGTGCCCCGTAGTCTCCCTTCGACCCAAACTGGAATTGAAATGGGTCCGTAGTACCTCCGTTGACAAACCACGTCTGGGGGGGACCAACGCCCATCGGATCTTGCAATGAAAGACCACTGGCGTCTCCCGCGGAAACCTGATAGTACGACGCCCCCGACCCTCCAGTCGGGTAACCGAAACCGGACGCGGGAGTGTATCCGTGCCAAGGGAAACCAACGTTACTCGCTGTACGTGGGTCTCCACATTGTCCCGCGTGACCCCAGCCATAGAAGAAATTCTGGCCTCCGGCAACGCAGGGCAAAGGAGACCACGAAACTAATTGCGCGCTGGGGTCAGGAACATTAGTCAGAGTGGGGCGATCATACAATTCAACCTTAACGTACATGCTATCGGGCCAAGGCTCATCGCCGAATTGATGTTTGGAGTACACGCTCCCCTGAACAACTAGCCCGGGCTGTAGCACTCCGCTAACGTGTAGCGATTGTCCCCTCAAAACCGTGATTCTCGACTGGATCAGAGTTTCAGGGTATCCCGCTGCGGAGGCGTAGAAATCATACACGCCAGTCGTCACACCGTCTATTTCGAATAGTCCGTTACTTGTTGCATTGAAATATCCAACCGCATCGACCGTTGGAAGGTCTGGTCTCAACTGGCCCGTGGCCGGATCAATTCGTTCCAGCATCTTCGCGTAGACCACACCGGCTTCCTGCACCGGCTGCCCGCTCAGTAAGGTATTGTACCCGCCATACGTGAGCTCTCCCGACACAGTGGCCGGATCCACGTCACCCTCGATTAGCAAAAGGGGCCAATTCTGAGTTGATATGAACTGTGTCGGCGCCTCTGACGCCGGTGCGGGGAAGCAAGCAGACCCTTTCGTGTAGAGCGCACACTGCGAGGACGCTGTACCTTCTGGTCCTCCTAAGTAGCCGCTGTCGCCCCACAGCATGACCTTGAAGAAGTAGGTGCCTGCGACGGTAGGAGCGATGACGCCGTTGATTCTAATATAGTACCATTCTCCCGCAGACGTGAACTGGATCGTTTGACGATCGTAGTATGCCACGCCCCCTTGCGTATCACGACCGTTATCCGTAAGAACTGAAACCAAAGTCCAGCCGGGGATATATCGGTCGTAGGGCCCAACCTTAGTGACGGAAACTCCGGCGTAATCGTTCGTGAATGAAGACACTACCTGCGAAGAATCCGGCACTCCAAAACCCGGAGGGATCGCAATCATGACCCCCGTCCATCCACGCGTGGGCGACGTACCTGCGGGACCGGAAGTGCCTTTTCCATCCGTTTGATAACCGCCTAATGCCGTTATTGCGAAAATTAGATCCCCGGTGGAGTTAGTCAGCACCGCGCCACTGTTCGTTGTGTCTGGGTTTGCGTTCGGTCCTCCCCCGGGCCAGACGTACGCAACCACTCCAGTCACTGGGTTGAAAGTGGTTGACCGCACGGTGTTTCCGAGTGAGACAACTGACGGCACGTACCCCTGAATCAGGCCTAAGGAGACGGTGCTGTAGACTAGAATCGCCGCTAATGAAAGCACGATTATTCTTCGCAACCTCAAGTTCGAGCCCACTTTCATTATGTTTCAAATGTGGCTGTCCAGTTGCCTGAGATCGGAACTGGCCCGTTCGCAGTCGGTAACCCAGAAATGTTGAGCATACCTCCGAACGTACCGGACCCCTGCGGGCCCACGCCCGGTGACGCAAGCAAGGTCCCAGACCAAGTTCCACTTCCCGTGAAAGCGGCGTTCTGGCAATAGAAGACTGCGCAAACCTGAATCTTCCCAGCTACGTTACCAATCTCGCCGCTAACGACTTGGAAATTCGTCTCACCGCTCCAAATCCCAGTCCCTGTAACTTGAGCCGCGCCATAGGACGTAGAAATCGACTGATCAATCGTCATCAGCATCTGAACCGCTCCCCCATGCGCGATCGTTGCGTCCGTCAGAATCCCCGTTACGGAATACCCGCTCACCGTGAAAGTAAACGAGCCAGTTGCAGGCTCGCCTCCAACCATGAAAACGCCGGACAGAGAGACCGACGCAACAAGGAGAAGTATCCATGCCGAGACGAGTTTCGAATTCAAAGTACGTCACTTGAAAGCGACCTGTGGGCGGGCTAGGAAGAAGGTTTCGCTTTCAGTCCGCCCATTTACCCATCCTGTCGACGCGTAGCTACACATATACGGTCTCCATATCGAGCACGAACATAACCTATGTGTCGGACACCGAATTATTGAATACAGAACACGGTTACCATGGCCATGAAGCAAAGAGAAGAGGCCGATTGAAGGTCACAGTGAAGTTCCTAGCGGCCGCACGGGAAAAGGCAGGGCTTCGAGAAGAAACATTGGAGCTCGCAAGAGGCGCAACAGTTCTTGAGATTCTGAAAATACTCGCCGCAAACCACGGCGAGGAACTTGGGACATATCTATTCGATTCCGGCACCGGAAACCCGAGGCCTCATCTTCAATTTCTCTTGAACGGTCGGTCGGTTTCCATGGCGGGTGGATTCGATACAGAAGTCACAGAAGATGCCAATCTAATGATTTTTCCGCCGACCTCAGGTGGATAGCTCCACTCAGAAGGCGGACGCTTCTAACTTCACCCATAGTCCGCTCATTGTACGGTAACACAATTTTTCTACTGGAACCGCATCCATATTGTTGAAGTTCTATGTTGAAACCTGGCCGTGCGTACTGCGGAAAGGTCTTGTCCGTTGACCTAACGAAGGGAGAAATTCGGGAGGACCCGCTTCGGTTCGACTGGGCCGAGCAGTTCATCGGAGGAAAGGGTCTCGGTATCCGATACCTGTATGATCTCATAAAACCTGGCGTTGATGCTTTCGCACCCGAGAACCCGATAATATTGATGACCGGCCCACTTACAGGAAGCGTAGCCTCGACCATGTCGCGTATGGCAAACGTGACCAAGTCACCGCTCAGCGGAACGATGAGCGACAGCCATTCCGGAGGATATTTCCCCGCGGAGCTCAAGTTCGCAGGATTTGACGGCGTAATCATCAAAGGGCGTTCACCCAAACCCGTTCACCTTGCTATCAAAGACGGCAAAGCCGAGTTGAGGGACGCGAGTCATCTCTGGGGAAAAGACGTGTTCGAAACGACCGACTTGGTCGTTAGAGAATCTGGAGAGAACCCTAGGCACTACGCTGACGGCACGAAGGTTGGCTGCATAGGGTTGGCGGGGGAGAATAGGGTGAGATTCGCAGCGATAGCCTACGACAAGCATCACTTCGCTGGCAGGGGTGGGACCGGCGCTGTGATGGGGTCGAAAAACTTGAAGGCTATTTCCGCCCGGGGAACAAAACAGGCTAAAGCGCTGACCATAAACTCCGAGCCTGCCTTTCTGACCATGGTGAGGGAGGTCATCAAGAAGGACATACGGGAAAACCCGGATGAAGAAATGCTGATCAAGACCGGAACTCCGGGCATAGTAGCCTTGAGCCAAGGCGCGGGTCTGCTGCCCACAAGGAATTTCCAAACTGGAACCTTTGCCCAAGCCGGCCAAATAGACGCCGACGCGTTACACGACCAGATACTGGTTCGGCACACCACAACTTGCTATAGTTGCTCCATAGGGTGCCGCAACATGACCAAGAACAAGGACGGCAAGTACGCCGGCTTAGAGGGTGAAGGCCCCGAGTATGAGACGTTGGCGTTGTGTGGCTCTAACATGGGCATTGGGGATATACGAGTCATTCTGAAGTTCAACGAAGATTGCTCGAACATGGGCCTGGACACAATCTCAACAGGCAATGTCTGCGCTTGGGCGATGGAACTATTCGAGCGAGGCATCTTGACGAAGAAAGACACCGACGGATTAGAGCTGACGTTCGGAAACGTGGAAGCGGCTGTAGGTTTACCTCAACTCATTTCCAGCAGGAAGAGCATTGGGAACGTGCTAGCGGAAGGCGTAGCACGGGCAGCGAAACAAATCGGAAAGGGATCCGAGCGATACGCCGTACACGCGAAGGGACTTGAATACCCCGGTTACGACCCCCGGGCAACATTCGGAATGGCCTTGGCATACGCAACTTCGGAGAGGGGAGCCGATCACAACAGGGCGTGGCCCGTAGGCTACGATGCGTTCGGAAAGCTTGACCCCTTCACCCCGGACGGCAAAGCCGAGATAGTGCGCAATGACCAGGTTCGCACGAGCGTAAAGTGGAGCATCGAGATGTGCGATTTCCTAGCCGCTAACCTCGCCCTCTGCGCAAGGCTCCTAAACACGGCGTGCGAAACCACCTACACCGAGGACGACATGAAGACAATGGGCAAACGCATCTGGACACTGGCGAGGCTTTTCAACGTCAGAGAGGGCTTCTCCAAGAAGGATGACACGATGCCCCCCCGAATGTATCTAGACCCATTGCCCGAAGGAAACGCAAAAGGCAAGGTGGTTACCCTGCAGGACTTTGAGAAGATGCTCAGCGAATACTACACCCTAATGGGATGGGACGAACAAGGAAGACCATTACCCGAGAATGTTCAGAAACTCGGCCTCTCTGACTTGTAGTCCGCCGAACAAGGCTCTCGTCCTGCGGCTCGGACCAACTACCTTTGCTCTTTCATATGGCAGTTGAGAGTGAAAAAATACGTGTTAAACAAGGTTAAGGTTCTCAGTCTCGCAGTGATTATAGTTGTTGTTTGGATTGTCGGTTTCATATCTGGCGTCACCACTATAAATCACCCGGCCACGCAGCCAATGAATGGATTTTCGGTTACAACTACAGTGACGGAACTAAAGACAGGCTCGACGTACAATGGTACGCCATTTCTAACCCTTCAACTGTCGATGATCAGTCAGACTACATTGAAGACCGAGAATTTCACTTACAAAGGCGCCATAATCACAATTGCCTACAGCCCCACCAGTCCCAGCATACTCGGTATCGCCTATGTCCAAGGCCCACCGTATACGGCGATCCGGGTAGATATCACCAATTGCCTAATCCCGACGAACAATCCGTCGGCCCCGCCGGCGGGTCCGGTGACGATTGAATGGCTCCTCTACCCCAACACCTACCTAAACTCAGGAGGCAACTTCCTACCCTCCAAGAACAGCGTAGCCTACTTCTACTTGACGGGCGGAGAAAACTTAGGAATGGAATTGTAGAGCGTAGATTAGATTGGTAAGATGAGAACGTAGCTAGCGTGCGTGTGGAATGCCGGACGTACAGCTGATGGTTAAGATAGTAACCCTAAGAAGCCGTCTCCTAAAACGAGAATAGTGTCTAGAGCACACGATTCTTAAAGAAACTGCGTTCGTTCAGCTGCTTGAACAAATATTCATTTTTGTGTAAAGTCGGGGCAAGTCAAGCTAACTACAGAACAGCTCACCGGCGAGCCGCGTTCACGGCAGAAAGTCGTTCACCTGTGAGCGGAACGCAGGCGCAAGTGCCTACGGACGATTCCTCAGACTATACGGACGATTCTAAGCGAATACGTCTCAACCCATGACATCGACGAAAAATGAGGGAAGCATTACGACCAATATTCACGTTCGGGTTACGTGGCTACGCTGAACTCTACCTACTGATGGCGCATCTCGCTGGTGAGCCGAATCTGGCCACGCCCTAAGGGGGAAAGGTGGCCAAAACTGACTCAGATCGCTGATGTTCACAGGCACCTGAGGCAGCTGCTGGTCGAAGTCAAGGCTGCGAGAGAGCACCAAAATTTGTATTCCTGCACCAGCGGTGCATACAAGCGTTCGTACGTAATTGACGTTAACCTTAGGGACTGCTTTTCCGGTATTTTGCCGAACCCTTCATTGGAACCATTGGTGTGACGGGTCCGGAGGGATTCATCATCTTTCTAGTGCCGAATCCAGTCTCTCAATTGTTTGTCGGAACTTCACGCAAGGCATGCTTAATAGTACGATATTCTTTACTTCTTGGTAGGATTAGCTATGACGGAAGTACTCGACGTGGCGCCGGTTAGCGAGAAAGGCCAGGTCACGATTCCAAAGGATGTGAGACTGACGCTGCGATTGAAACCCGGCGACAGATTAGCTTTTGTGAGTACGGGAAATGACATAGTCTTGAAGAAAGCCAAGACCAAGAAACTATCTGAGATCCTATCAAAACAGAAACCCCTAGGAGTCCCTTCGCTTGCCTTTCAGCGGAAGTCTAGAGCGGAATGGAATTCACTATAGATACGAACGTATTCCTGAATGTCAAGAATAGAGAGGAGCCATACTACGATTATTCGAAAAGTATCCTAGATTCAGTTGACGAGGGCCGCAACAAAGCATTTGTGTCAACTGTCGTCATTGCTGAAATTTGCTCTGGCTACTACTTGACTCGTGAAGTACAGGAAAAAGAAGAATTTCTGTTACATCTCCTATCTTCGCAAAACTTCCAAGTCGTCAATGTTAGCATCAGAATAGCCGACGAAGCAGCCCGCATACGATCGGAAACAGGATTGAAGCTGCCCGATGCCATTATCGCAGCGACCGGAATAATCACGAAGGCAAGATACGTCGTCACTAATGACACGGAGTCATTCAAGAAAGTATCCAAAACAATAGGTGTGCGAACTCCTAAAGAATTAATCGCCGAAACCGAACCTCGGAGATCCTCGAACCCACGCAAGAATAGCACAGAAACCAAAACTGAAAACGGGCAAGCGGAATGACTCCCACGCCCCTGCATTTTGTACCTCTGACCTGTATCGAAGATCAATATGTCGAAACAAGTCGCTAGGTTGCGCTTAGTATTAAGCCAAAAGACTCAGGGATTGCAAAATCCCGTGGGCTAGTTAGGTAATCAAGATGGCGGGTCCGGAGGGACTTGAACCAAATAAGGTGCGGGTCCGACTGGTTAGAACTCGTCACGGAAGGGAAGGTTTCGTCGCGCTCACGTTTCATACGTGAAGCTGTTAAGAATTACTTCAAAACCATTCAGTGAACACTTCCCTTCCACAGGAATCAAGTCCGATCTTCCGAAGTGTACCGGACTTGGAAAAAGTTTAGCCGTCCTTTCACCGAGAAGAGCTTGATTTTCGAAATGTCTGCGAGCAGCCAAGCCCAGGCCCTAGGGTACAGCTTACAACAAGCAGCTTGTTCGTCTTCTTTCGTCATTGGTCTGCAATCAACTATTCTCGCAGTAGCAAGCGCCATCCCAATCGGATACTCCGTAGGATCCAACTCTAATTTTCGAACACGGTCAAGGTCTCGGCTGGCAACTACAAGGAACTTATCCCTAAAGTTCGTCCTCCAAGTGCGAGTTTCGATCGTCTTCTTACCATCTGCAATCCATGAGGCATACGGCTGTTTCACGCAGAGAGCTTTCATCTTAGTTTTCACTATCGTGCTGGACTCATTATCCAGCATCTACAGACATTTACTTTATAGTTTAAGGCTGCTTGGTTCCGCAGTTATTACAGAGTTGTGAACCTGGTTCTAACGTGAGGAATAAGCTCTCAAAATTGTTCTTGTGCGCAGTACTCAAAAAAGAACGATCACTATTCTTCAAGGCTTTGGGTAGATGCTGCTGAGAACCAGCCAAACGTTGTATATCCTCAGTCAGCTGAGCTTTCCTGACCCGCTTCTGATCCCCCATCCAGAGCGGCAGGATAGGCGGATTGAGAGCGACCAGAGGATCATCGACTGCCTGCGTTCCCCTAACCCAATATCATGTTTAGAGCAGTTAGCCGATGCAACAAAGGATCGTGTACCCGCCTATGTCCTAGCCGAACGCTGCGCAAATACGTTTGGTCAGAGGTCAAAGGCTCAGCCGTGGCGAGATCGCGCCCTTTCAGACCTTTCCGAAGTAGAGGCTAAGAGAATCGAGAACAGGGGCCAGAGTCTACTAAAATCTCAAGAGATGACAAGCCCAGTAGCCCGGAAGGCCCGATATGATCAGATCAACAAATACATCGATCAGTGCTTGCATTCTGGAAACGTCATCGAAAGCCTTGAGTCTCTCGCCGAATTGACCAAGGATCGCGTTGCCGCCTACGTACTAGCATGCCAATACGGAGCCGCGGGAGAACACCGGTTGGCAACTGAATGGCGAACTACTGCGCTGTCTGGATTATCGGCAAAAGATAAGCACATCATCAAGTGGACTGCTGAGAAGCTGCTTTCACCCCACAGTGAACCCGAAGATACCGCCGTTGAAAAAGTATCTTCGGTGAATCGGCGTCCGGAATCCCATCGACCCTCTGTATTCGGACCGAAGGTGGCAGCACTGTACGTTGCCGTCTGGATAGCTTCAGCTGCACTAGCGATCGTTAGCGCAATGAGGCAATGGTGGGGTATGATGTGGTTATCTGGTATAGTTTTCGTGATTATGTACATAGGGCTGGTGCTGTTGCGCATGAAGCAGACTGGAGGCAATCCGTACTAGGAGACTCTCTTGAGTCCGACATATCTACTGAATCCGAACATTACCATCCTATGTGTATAATGCTCTTCAGCAGTTGGCGCTGTACTCCTAGAAAGCATTTTGTGGTTTCAGATTGCCGGATTTGTGTGTGTCGTCGCGGCTCGATGAGTTGGGCGTTCTCTCTTCGCGAAAATGCACACTAGTCCGTCAATAATCAGCAAATACGGGAAGGTGAGATTTCTCGTCGGGGGCGCTCATGGTGTCTGGTTACAATTCACATAGAATGGCGAACATAACGACTACGCTACCGATCCTCTATCCATCCATTTGCTGTGGCTTGACCGCCCTTCAGAACTAGTCTTAGGTCGCATCCATTGGCGAAGTCACTCCTCCTAAGCATTAGTTGCATAAGAAGCTTGGAGGAGAATGGACGGTCAGTGAGAGTATGAGCTTCAGGAGAATAGTTCTTCCACGAGGTTTAGGACTGTGTCGCGAGACCTGCCGTCCCTATCGAGTAGTGGGTTATATGCGGTTAAGTTGAAAACCCGCAACTTACCCGTTCTCTGCAAGGTTCTCACTATCGTTGTGACTTCGATGGGGCTCATCCCGCTAGGTTCAGGAAAGTTGACACCGGGATTGAACTCGGGATCGATTGCGTCCACGTCTAGGTGACAAATGATCCAATCGCACCTGTCATTTAGGTAATTTGCAGTATCCCTAGCGACCTCTGCCACTCCGACGGAACGAACTGCCTCAGACGAGTACAGTTTCATGGCGGAAGTTGACATCGCTTGGTACTCGGCGGGGTCGAGAGCCCTACTATCAATGTGAACAATGTTCTCCTCAGTGAGTAAAGGTCTCGCAGTTTCAACCCTTGGACTCAGGCGAGGACCTCGGCCGCAAGCCATTGCCAGACCCATACCACCGATGTATCCAGACGCGGATGTTTCGGGGGTGTTGAAATCGCCGTGAGCATCCAACCAGACCACTCCCGGCTTTCCATTGAATACTCTCTTGAATCCGGCCAAGGTTCCGACAATCAATTCACACCCTCCTCCCACGCAAAACACGAAATCCTCAGCGCCCACTTTGTCTGCAGCCGCTGCCAAGTTGTCCGTGTCTTTCAGAAACTGAGGGAAGTTCTTGAGATTCTTCGGCCCAGTATCGGAAACAATCTCCGAGGTTTCCACATCACCAAAATCAACAAAACTCTCTGCGCTTTTCGTCAGAATCCTAGCGATTCCAGCTGCTCGTAGTGTGCTTACCGCCGCGGCCATTCCGCGATATTCGGAGAGGCTGTAGATTGGTATTCCCATCAGGGCTAATCTCTTGATCAAAAATAGGCTAGCACCTTGAATGCCGCTGAGCTATGTGTGAAATGATTGTGAGCTTTATGTCTCGCTCCGACCACTCCCACCGACGGCTTACGCATACTATTGGCTCGTATACACGATTCAATAGACGACCAGCATGAAATAGGGATACTCTGCGACGCCATCACCGAACGACTCAAAGAGAGGATACAGCCCAGCAAAAAAATTGTCGAACCTTCAAAATTCGCTTAGGTGGTGGTGGGCCCGGAGGGATTCGGACTTAGCTAGTTGAATTTCGAGGGTTCGGGAAAAGTTACAGTTGAAGCTGTCAGTGTTCAGAGATGGCGCTGAGGGGATTTTACCCTATCTAGTGTCGCATTATTTCTCACAGAGCTAGACGAACACGGACCCTATGGGTTTGTGTTCACGAGGAATCTTTCTTCAGTCAACCTCATCTGTATAGTTTAAAGCCAGATTGAGATCTGCTCCAGTTTCTTCCGCTTTATGTTCGGCACTGTTACATTTTCAGGTGGATAGCCCACGGGGATGAGGACGAAGGGTCGTTCGTTGGGTGGTCGGTCGAGGATCTGTTTCAGAAAATGCATTGGGCTCGGTGTGTGCGTCAAGGAAACCAGTCCAGCGTTGTGAATGGCGACTAGAAGGAAACCCACTGCTAATCCGACCGATTCGTTCACGTAGTAATTCTTCCGAATACGATCTGCTTCCTTCTCATACTCGACTGAGAAGACGACTATAAGCGCTGGAGCCGCCTCAAGGAACTCCTTGTGCCAATCAGTGCCCAGCACAGCAAGATCATCAAGCCATTCCTGCGACATCCGATGCTCATAGCTCTCTTTCTCCTCCTTCTCCGCAGCCACTCGAATCTTCCGCTTCAACTCCTTATTCGTTACAATTACGAAACGCCACGGTTGCTTATTCGCTCCTGAGGGGGCTGTGCCAGCAGTTAGGATTAGAGTCTCCAACAGTTCTCTCGAGACGGGCTTAAAGGAGAACATTCTCACCGAACGCCTACGATTACAAAGTTCAAAGAATTCGTTGGCACGCTTCAACTGCTCATCAGCAGTGAATTTCAGATAATCATAATGAATGAAATGGGCAACCATCACAATCTTCCAGCGTCAGACTCACAGTGATTCGCGAAGATTAACGTTCCATCACACCCATCTCGGTGCAACGGAGATTTCCTTGGACACGGACTTGAACTCTACTGCTGTTAGAGTCGCCGGGTTTTGACACCAAAAGGTAAGTTCAGAGATGGGCAGGGGATTTCAGCCCCACTTTACTAGTAACGGTTGGCTAACTCGTGAGGGGGTATGCGTACCCAACTGGGTTAGCATCCGTTTCCCTAAACATGTTACCATTATGCCCAACACCCGAGGAGGGCTCTCAGGATGTCAAGTTGAGTTGGATAATCCTTTCAACCTCATTGCCTTGCGAACTCGATAGATCTCAATGGATTCGAATGGTAGGAGAAAGGTCTTTGGCCAAACGCGCCAAGCTTAGGCGATGAGATTCCGGTCGTATCTGGCCTTGATTAGGTCGCCTTTTTCAAAGCGTCTTGCATTGAATATTTCCATGCCCGGAAGCTTCTTGCCTTGATGAATTAGCGTTGCCATCATGCGGCCTACGGCCGGGAAAAGCTTGAAACCGTGACCGCTGAACCCCGCAGCGATGTATAGACCTTCAACCTCGGGCCATTCATCCAAGACTGGATGCCAGTCAGGAGTGACATCGTATTGGCCTGACCATCCACGCTCAATGTGGCCCTTGGCCATTATTGGGTATCGTCCGATCAACTTCCTGGCATAATCTTCACCAGTTGAAAAGTCCGCTCCTTCGGGCATGAGGTCAGGGTCGGCTAACTTCGGTAAATCCGACTCTAAGGACCCAACTATGATTCTGTTTACCGCGTGCGGTCGGAAGTAAATTCCCTGAACAAGGTCCGACCATACCGGAATCCGCGGCCTGAACTCGGCAGGTCGAATGAACTGACAATTCTGTTCTCGCATAGCCACAATCGGCAATCGAATTCCATTCTTCTCCAGAAGCCCATTCGCCCATACGTTAGCGGCGTTTACGACCTTATCAGATTCTATGAAGTCATTCGCGGTCTCGACTCCCTTCACGGCATCACCGACCACTTTTATGGATGTGGCCTCAGTATTCTCGAGCACGTCCACTCCTAGCCTTCTTGCCGTCTCGGCGAGCGACCGGGTGGTCTCCACGGGGTCAGCATAGCCCGAGTCTTCCTCGAACGCGGCGAGAGCAATTCCTTCGAGTTCCGCTTCAGGTTGAAACTCTTTAAGCTCTGAAGGCGTCATAAGCCGCGTCTTAATTCCGACACGTAGCTGCATATTCACGTTTTGCTTGAGTGCTTCCTCCTGAACTTCATTTGCAATCAACACAAATCCGGTGGTATGGAAACCGGTGCGTAGCCCCGTCTCCTTTTCAAAGTTCTGGAAGAATCTAAGGCCCTCCAGTGCCATGCGGGCGGTTACTTCGTTGCTGTAGTGTTGCCTTACGATGGCAGTTGACTTTCCTGTCGTGCCCCATGCCAGATGGCTTTTTTCAAGAAGAACCACATTCTTTACCCCGAGTTTTGCCAGGTGGTACGCGGTGCTAACGCCTACGCAACCACCCCCGATCACCACCACCGAAGCGTGTCTCATCTTAACATGCACTTCTCAGACCTGATTGATCGTCCGCGGGCTGCTTCCACCGCACCGTGAAGGTTCTTGGAGGCTATGTCAAGTTTGCTCCTTTCCGAGGGTAGAGTCTTCTCATGCACGAAACCCGAGTTATTTGCCGCTCTCTTTCGCTTAGTAGCGGATCGGGCGGGATTCACACCGCTAGCGGAGAATTTCGCGGGTTCGGGGACTTAACCTAAGGCGTCAGCAAGAATAGGTTATTGAGACTGATGGAGTTACTAGGATAAAGGGGAAACCTTGCCTGAATTCAAATGCAAAGGATGTGGCGAAACCTTCGCTACGGAGCAAGAGTTCAAAGGCCACATCCACTGGCTGAAACTGAAGGCGTGCCCCTGCGAGTGGTAACCGTCAGACGTTACCACGAGAAAACCGAATTGCTAAGATCACTCGTTACTTCCATTCGGTTACTGGCGACACACAACCTAGGACTTAGTCTCGGGCTCGCCGGGTTCCGGAACCCAAAAGGGTTCAAAACCTGCTATCAAATCAGCGATGATGGCGGGTCCGGAGGGATTTGAACCTTGTCGGCCTTTCTGGGCTGGCTCTCGACCTTCGGGTATCCCCAATCCAGTTAAGAGCTTCGGCCAAACATGTGCTGTCCGCCGCTCTACCTGGCTGAGCTACGGACCCGCTGAACGCATCTGGAGATTTGCTGGCAAATTAAAGTATTCTAACCACCCGATAGACGGGACAAGGGTCAGATCATGGGGGAACTAATCTTCATCGGCTTAGGGCTCTACGACGAACTCGGCCTCTCCCTTCGCGGCCAAGCAGAGGCAATAGCGTGCGACCATGTTTTCGCGGAATTCTACACCAATATTATGCCTGGCCTGAATATTGAGAACCTCGCTCGACTCATCTCCAAGCCAGTAGAGGTTTTGTCTCGTAAGGAGGTTGAGGAAGATGCGGAGCTTAGGATTCTTTCCAAGGCTAAGTCCGGAACAGTTGCTTTCCTAGTGGCGGGCGATCCTATGGTCGCCACTACGCACGTCGATCTCAGACTACGAGCAGAAGAAGCCGGTATCAGGACACGAATCGTTCATGCGGCTTCGGTTGCGTCCGCTGCGGCCGGCGCTGCCGGGCTGCAATCATACAAGTTTGGTAGGACCGTAACGGTTCCAGTTTCACAGCGGAATGAGTTGCCGGAGAGCATATATGCGGCGTTGAAGGCGAACTTTGAAGCAGGCCTACATTCTCTAATTCTTCTCGAAATTGACGTGGAAGGTCACCGCCGAATGACGATCCCTCAGGCCCTTCAACAGCTTCTAACATTTTCCGCTCGGACTAAGGACCACTTAGTCAGGCCGGAGACGCTGATGGTTGGTATTGCGAGGTTGGAATCGCCCTATATGATCGTAAGGGCTTCAACTGCGCTAGATCTTATGAGCATCGATTTCGGTCAACCACCGTACTGCCTTGTCTTCCCGAGCAAATTGCATTTTGTTGAGGCCGAAGCATTGCAGACCTTCTGCGGAGCACCCGGAGAGCTGGTTGGATCAACGAATTGAATGAATTAAATGAAGACCCATCCTCGAGAGCTAGTAAGTACATCGCGACTCTTACTAGCGCCTTGCGAAAGACTAGGGCGAGAACAGACGGCGCTAAGGTCACCGCAGCTAACATCCGCCGGGTCACCGATGCGATTCAACGGTATCTGCAGGACGCAGAACACTACCTTAACCAAAGACGGCCGACAACTTCCTTGGCATCGGTGGCGTACGCCGAAGGTTTGCTCGACGCGCTAATCTTCCTGGAACTGGCGACTGATGAGCTTACGGAGTAAGCTCTTTAGTGAGGAAATAGAGACTGAACGGAAAACTCGGGGAGGATTCAAGTGAGCGAAGAAGACCGGACACTCATCAAGGCCGCGTACGTTACGCAGCTTAAACACGGCTCCTTCACTGATAAGGAATTCCTTACCATAGCCAAACCAGAGGCTTTAGCAAGGCTGAAGGGCGCGAATCATCTGGAAGAAAAGAGGACGCACGATGAGACTCGCTACTCCTTGACCAAACCGAGCCGCAACCGCATCAAAGTGGTACTGGCGGGCGGAGTCTACGATGTTCTGCATGTAGGGCATTTGGCGGCGCTGACGGAAGCCAAGAAACTTGGTGACGTCTTGGTGGTCGTCGTAGCAACCGACACGACTGTCGAAACGTTGAAGGAACGAAAACCGGTTTTTCCGGAAGAAGACCGACGGGTTTTGGTCGAAGGTTTGAAGCCGGTTGACGTTGCGATCTTAGGGTATGAGGATGTTGGCTTTGGGTTTGAACAAGTCTTGGATGAGGTTAAGCCCGACATCGTTGCGTTCGGCTATGATCAGGAGAGACTCGAGAGAACGGTGAGTGAAATCATTCGGCGTCACAGCCTGAAGATCGAGATTAGGAGACTGCCGAGGTTCGAGGGGGAACGGTACGTTAGTTCTAGCTTACTGAGGCAGCGGCTCTCTGGGGAACTGAGCTGAACACTCTAACCTTCACTACATCCCCGTCTTTCGCGTGAAGCGCTTTTCTCAAGTATTCGCTCGAGATTATTTCAACCACATCTCCTTCGTAATGCGTCCGGACAGGAGATATGAGGGCGCAGGAAAACTTGTCCGCGATCTTGCCTTGAAAACACTTAGCAGGCCCAAAACTTCTGTTGCCGTTTGTGAACCCTTCGATGAGGATGAAGGGCGAAGCTTCCAGCAGACGTATGTCCTCTTGATCTTCCTTTCGAACTCTCAGATTGAAGGTTCCAGGATAGGGAGTGAACCCTAACTTCTCAACGAACTGCTTCCTATACCCATCTTGGCTTATGTAATAGGCTCCCTCGCCGAGGCCGGAGAAGACGGACCCTTCGAACAGGAGCTCAGCCTTCTTCATTTCGAACGCCCGTCTAAGCGTTAGAAACATGCTATCCAAGTGTTTGATTCCCGCAGGCGTGATCTTAACCGATTCGCGTCGCCCCAAGCGCACTCTATGGATGAGACCCATCTTTTCCAGTTCGATCAGGTGCCGTGATGCGGTCTGTTGCGACGAGCCAACGAGCTTAGCGAGTTCGGTGGTTGTGAAGATTACCTCGTCGGGGTACGCGCCCACCTCTATGAGTTTGTACAGAGTTATGAGGAGGCTTGGTTTGATCTCTTGACTTGCCATTTTCTTTTCGTCACTTCTTCGTGGGCTAACCTAATCGGCAGTGGACCGTGAGGCGTTAGACAGCCCCTCACGACACTTACGGCGTCGGTCAAAGATATCTTGTGCCCCACACTGACATAGATTGTTTTCCCACTTCGGGGCAGAGTGATAAGCTCGGCGATTGTCGACCCATCCGCATCAAGCACGCGATCACCCTGCACCGAGCCATACAGAAGACTCTTAGCCACACCAATCGTGGGTTGATCCAGGACAAGCCCAACAAAACAGGCTAGTCCAAACCTTCTCGGATGAGCCAACCCATGGCCGTCAAGCATGCATACGTATGAGGTTAACCGTAGGGCTCGAATGGCATGAATTACAGCCGGACCTTCCCTGAATGCGAGAAGACCGGGAATATAGGGGAAGGTCGTTCGACTTGAAATCACCTTACTGCGACCGACAGTGAGATTGCCGTAGCTTAATGATACCGCAGCAGCATACGTTGTTTTTCCTACGTAGGACGCGTCGCAACCAACAATCGTCCGTAAGTTTTCCGGCATCTCGCTAACTCCATTCACTAACGGTGCGAGTCGTTGCTGGAGCTCTATTGCCTCTTGCGGCGTAATTCCGGGTGGTACGTAAATTCGCACCAGTGACAACTCAATTCTTAATCAAGGGATCATCAGGAAATCGAAACCAGACGAACGCGTCCACCCTTCGTTATTCCAGGCTATGCAGAGCGACGCTCTGTGACATGGCCATGATCGTTCTGCCCCAGTCGACCCGCTTGATAGGTCGGTGGACTGCGCCTCTGGTTAGGGTGGTTACGGGTTTTCATTTGCGAGTCAGCCGATTGGGTAGCAGAATTACCCGTGGGCGTATTAACAGCAGAATCAAGCAGGGCGCCATCAATAGACCCCCAAGTAGCCCTGTCGGAATCGCTTGAGCGCGCGGGACATAAGCTGCCAAAGTAGCGTACTGGCCGAGATAGTACATGAAGGGCGGATACGTGTCGAAATTGAACAGTAATGCTGCCACACCCACCGCCACAGCATAAGATGTCTTCACATTTTCAACTAGCAACGTTGAGAGGAAAAGCGCGGTCGGGAGGATTGTCCAAACATAGTCTTGCGGCCAACACCGTGTGCCTAGCAGAAGTAGCACAAGAGAATTCATCAAGAACATTGCGTCCGCAGTCAACGTTTGGGGGGCGCTCAGTTTACTCAATGCGTTAGGTGAAAGGCGGTACGCGAATGCTACAAAAAGGCAGATACCCGCAGCGAAGACAATTGGGGTGAGATAGCCTAAGCCTGATAAGGAAATGGGGCCCGTGAGTGACTCGTTTATGGACAAGTTCGCGCTCACGAACAGTGTAGGAAAGACGTTCGTCATCCAGATCCAGTATAGTTGAATTGGAACGACCAGAAGCGAAAGTCCGAGAATTGCAACCGTTGATTCCAAGAAGTGAATAAGATATCGGAAGTCCCTGTAGAATACCACGAAGTATAGGAGAAAGAGCACCGGCGACCCTTTCAGTAAGGTCCCAATCGCCAACAGAGTAGCCGAAACCCGGCTATGTTCCGATCTGTGAGCGACCAGGCTGAGAACTGTTAATCCCTCCAAAAAGAGGTTAATCTGCCCTAACTGTAGTTCAGCGCGAAGCGCGTACGAAGTGAAGAAGAGAAGAGCAGCGATTGAAACGAAGAGATACCGCCTATTGACCTTGAGGGTAACGGCCGTGCTCAACAAGGCAACTATGAACACCCCCAGGCTCATCGCCGTCCAGAGTTGAGCCGCAAAACCGTAACTAAACTGCGCGAACAACCCAAAGAAAGGGAGCGAGGACGGGGGATACGCGTAAGGGTAGGACAGGACATGGGCTCCCGGAGAGATCCCGGATAGCCACCATTTACCTTCAGCGTATAGATTAGCGAAGTCGTACATTGTAGCGGGATTAGAAATTGTGACCCATGCAATCAGGAACAGGAAGAATGTTGCCCACCCGTTCCAGATAGCCCAGAGGGAAACCATGAATGACATGATAATCCATCCCGGACGGTCCGATATGCGCAAAGCTGCTCCCGGACGAATCGATTTCAGAATCTATATGGCGCTACGGACAGAATCGACGCATAAAGCCTAACGCCTGAGTGGCATTGCTGACACTTCCATGGATAATTCTCGCAAGCGGCTTCTCGATCGTTTGGGGGCGAGAGGGTTACGCCGTTGGCTGGAAACAGCCTTCGGTTCTCTAAGTTTGAGCGTATCAGTTTGAATCGTTACGCAGAAACAAGACACTGCATGAAATGAAGAATTAGTGAACTATCTTTACTTCGATCGTTTGACTCTCGGTCCGAGTTTGCGCTCCACGTCTCTGAGGGCGTTTTCCAGTGAGACCCGGCGAAGATCTGTGGCAACATCGCCACGTGTGGTCTCTAGAATTCGCCTCGCCGCGTCTAACTTATGGCGGAAATTTGGAAGAATTGAAGCTCTGTCTAGTGACATTAGATCTTCGTAAATGGACTCCATCGCTGACAGAAGTTTCTGCGCGTTTCCAGCGTCGCCGTGGCGCAGAGAGTCGAGTGTCATCCGCCGCATCTCGCCAATGAAATCGAGCATGCCGAGTAGGTAGGCTGTGCTGCCCGTTCCAACTTCCTTGAGGGTTGCGACCTTCCCCGTTTTTTTCATGTTGTAAAGCAGTCTTGCTTCAGCGTATTCCTGGAAGGCGACGAGTACCTGTCCAAATTGAGGAAGCTCCGAATGTGAGGAGAGAAGGTTTTGAAGATCGTCGAGTGAATCCTTTGCTTCTGATATGGTCTTGCTTGCTTGGGATAAGTTGCCGCGGTGGACCTGGATGATGGCCCAGCTGCACAGTCGCGTTACGGAACGGGTTAATGTCTGAAGTTGCTCCCTTGCCTTATCGTATGAGAGGAGTTCGGCTTGAATCTGATGCATGTCATCTTTTGAGAGCATAGACGCTGGCCTTCGGTCGGCTCCCCGTGGATGAGAGGTGGTTCCTACTTCAGGGTTTGTTCGTGTTCCTCGCGGATGCCGGTGTTAGTTATGATTAGCATGTCGAGGCCTTCTCCGCTGCCGATGTCTCTCGCGGACGCAGCCTTCACGGCTTTTCGAGCGAGGCCTTTGGCGTCCTCGATTGATATTCCGTCCTTGAAGTCAGTCTCGAGTAACCCCATGGCGATCTCGGAACCTGACCCGACGGCAGTGAATTTGTCCTCGATAACTGAACCCAATGGATCCAAGACATACAGTTTAGGTCCCGTTTCATCAACTCCGCCCACTATTGTTTGCGCGAGATAGGGGAAGTAGCGACGTTCGAAAAGCATGCTCCCCATCAGTTTTGCGGCGGTTCGTACTGTAACGCTTTGTTCACGCTCGTAAGAGTAGAGATTCAGGTACGCACCAACCTCGCGGGTGAGAATCTGCATGTCTGCTATGATTCCGGCACATGCAGCCCCAATCTTCTCTGCGATCTTGAACACCTTCTTTCCACTTTTGCTCATGACGAAGTAACCGTACGTTACGCGGCGCTCCGCGGCTAAGATAACGCCGTCCTTGCACACGATTCCTACAGTTGTTGCGCCCGGGAGATAGTATTCGCTCAATGAGAACACCCGATTCTTGAAAACGGTTACAGGCGCACTAATAAGGGCTTGGTAGTCAGAAACCCAGTCACACACGCGGTTGATGAAAACTCTTGGTTCACCCACTCAAGAATATTCTTAACAAGCTTCGGTGGGATAATAAGGAGAACCCAGGGAACTATGTCATCATTTATCGTCACCGAGGCGCGCCAGAAGATGTGAAGAAGATACTCGCCTCTCAAATGAAGAGCCTTGGAAAGTCATACTTCACAATTCAAAGCGAGATTGAGGGAGAGGAGACCGTGATTCCGTTCCACCGGATCATTGAGATTCGAAACCTGCCGAACGATTCAATCGTTTGGAAAAACCGGAAAGCTTGAACTACGGAGACGCCTTATTCATTACTATCAAGGAAACGGGAGATCGGCGTTATCTTGCTATCGGGCTCATACTGCGGATTGTGCGGCCGTCCTTTGGTTGGCCCGCTAAAGATGTGCAACAAATGCGGAAATACAATGTGCGAGGCGTGTCTGAAAGAGCACCAGGATTCTTGCAGCATGAAGCCTCCGTAGAAGTCACTAGGTCAAAACGAAACTAGAAATACCCGCATCAGCCGATGCACGTCTGCGGTGTGCTGTGAAGAGCAACTTCGATTTTGCAAAGGACTCGATAGAGACCTACCGGGGAAGGGCTCGGTACTACAACATTAGGAAGATGAAAGAGGTAGGTTGCGATTTAGAACGACTTCCTTACTCGATCAGAGTGCTCCTCGAAAACATGGTTAGATCCGCCGCCAGCGTAGTTGGCGCAGACGAAGCCGCGTACAGGATCTCCGAGTGGCCAAAGACTATCGGCGAAGACATGCCATTCATGCCATATCGGGTCCTCTTACAGGATTACACCGGGGTTCCGCTAATTGTTGATTTAGCCGCTATGCGAAGCGCGTTTGCACGAGGAGGGCTGAACCCTAAGGCTGTGAACTCAAGAGTTCCAGTTGATCTCATCATCGACCATTCGGTTCAGGTTGACAGTTGGAGCGTTCCAAACGCTCTCTCTGTGAATTTGGAGAAGGAGTACGAGAGAAATTCAGAGCGGTATGCGTTGCTGAAATGGGCGCACGACTCGTTCAATGGTACTCGAGTTTTTCCCCCGGGAAAAGGAATCTGTCATCAGGTAAACCTAGAGTATTTGGCGAAAGTCGTTGGAGTCGCCGAACTAACTGACGGTCTAACTGCATTTCCGGACACGCTGGTTGGAACTGATTCACACACTACAATGGTTAACGGGTTGGGTGTTGTAGGTTGGGGCGTCGGGGGAATCGAAGCTGAAGCGGTCATGTTGGGTCAATCATACTACATGCCCATTCCACGCGTCATAGGAGTGAAGCTGACCGGACAGCTCCAAGAAGGCGCGACCCCGACGGACCTCGTCCTGACGGTAACTGAAGCACTCCGGAAAGAGGACCCAGTCGGCGCATTCGTCGAATATTTCGGAGATGCCTACGCGGAATTAAGCGTCCCAGATCGAGCAACTCTAGGGAACATGTCGCCTGAGTACGGCGCAACCGTCGGGTTTTCACCGGTAAACGAACAAACAATCGCATATCTAACGGGCACAGGCCGAGAAGACGGCCACGTCAATCTTGTAAGAGAATACTGCAACCGCCAGGGGCTGTTTATTCATGGAGATAGTCCGGAACCTGCGTACTCGAAAATAATCGCAATCGACCTGGGCGCGATTGAATCATCAATCGCCGGCCCACGGAACCCGGATGAGCGGGTCCCGCTGAGATCCGCAGCGTCTCTAATCGGAAACGTGATTCAACAATACAAGAAGAAAGAGACTCCGGTTTCGACGACGGGCGCAGACAGGATAGCCGATAATGGCTACCAATTGACTACGGTGAACGCTTCTCCGAGCGGTAACGGAATAGGAAACAATTTTGGAACGTTACGTGACGGCTCAATCGTTATTGCGGCGATAACGAGCTGCACCAATACGTCAAACCCGACTGTCATGGTGGGCGCTGGCTTGTTAGCTAGGAAAGCGATTGCGGCTGGACTTCGGCCGGTGTCGTATGTGAAGAGGAGCCTTGCGCCAGGTTCGAAAGTTGTGAAGGATTACTTAGACAAAGCTGGTCTTCTGCCTGATCTAGAATCGCTCGGTTTCAATATTGTCGGATATGGCTGTACAACCTGCATAGGTAATAGTGGGCCTTTGGCCCCCGAAATTGAAAAACAGATACGTGATCAAGACATATACGCGGTTGCCGTGTTGAGTGGGAATAGAAACTTCGACGGACGCATTCACCCCCTCGCCAAGGCCTCATTCCTCATGTCACCGATGTTGGTGGTCGCGTATGCGTTGGTGGGCCGAATCGATTTCGACTTCTACAAGCAGCCTCTTGGCGCGACCCAGGATGGGCGAAAGGTATTCTTGAAGGATATTTGGCCTTCATTCAAGGAGATTCGTGAAACCATCTCCAAGACATTATCGCCTGAATTCTATAGGGAGACATATTCATCGGCTCTCGAGGGCGATGAGAAGTGGAACGAGCTGTACTCGACGGGCGGCGACACGTTCGCGTGGGACGAAAAGTCGACATACATCCGCGAACCACCGTGGTTCGTGAATAGGGACCACGGCCAAGACGAGTCGAATATTCTCGGCGCGCGGGTGCTCGCAATATTCGAAGATAAGATAACGACTGACCACATCTCTCCGGCGGGCGCCATCCCGTATGACAGCCCCGCAGGCCTCTACCTCGAGGCTCGAGGTGTGAAGAAGGCCATGTATAGCACCTACGGCAGCAGGCGCGGCAACCATGAGGTGATGGTTCGCGGCGGGTTTGCTAACATCCGACTGAAGAACATCCTAGCCAAAGGCAAGGAAGGAGGTTGGACGGTGCACCGCCCAACGGGAGAACTTGTGAGGATCTACGACGCATCCGTCCGCTACGCTTCCCAAAACACTCCGCTCGTGATCCTGGCGGGGAAGCACTACGGCGCCGGGAGTTCTAGAGACTGGGCGGCGAAGGCTGTCAAGCTACTAGGGGTGCGTGCCGTCATCGCCGAGAGCTTCGAGAGAATTCACCGCAGCAACCTAGTTGCAATGGGAGTCCTACCCCTCGAGTTCGAGAAGGAGCAGAACTGGAAGTCACTCGGGCTGCAGGGAGACGAGATATTCGAGATCAAGGGAATTAGAGAGATAACGGAACCGAAGACAAAACTGACAGTGAACGCTCGTTCAGAAGGTTCACAGAAAGCATTCAACGTAACCGCGCGGCTAGATAACAACGTAGAGATCGAATACTATCGCAACGGTGGCGTGCTTCCATACGTCTTCACAAAGCTCTCCGCTGCCCTCAAGCCATCAGAGATGCACAACTGAAGACCAGAGGCCGAAGCTGGGTAGAACGCCGAGAAGGTTGGGCATGAACACTAAGACGACCAGAGGCAGGGCGGAGAATAACCCGAACATTATGAGGCGATAATCCGCAAAGTGCTTGAAGAATCGTAATCGCAAATGCTCTGCTGGTGGAATGTATCCGTGCTCGATGAACCCGTAAAGGTACGCGAATAGGAAAACAAGAACAATCACAACGACGATCTTAAGCGCAGTCGCTAGCATCCGGATCACCATTGCGTGGTTTTGACGGCCGATATTTCACTCCTGCTCTCAACCCTTGCTATGTTTTCAAGGCCATGCCGCTCACACTGATCCTGCCCGGGGCATGTAATTCTCCCTCAACGGTGAACTTGACGCCGGCGATTAACTCGGCGACTTTGATGTTAGTCATGGTATGAGGCGTTATTTCTGAAACTTGAATCTCCGATACGCCGGCTGCCACCGCTAGGTATGGGATCAACATATCGCCCATATGCTTGTCCACCGGCGCGTCAGACGCGATTTCTTTGATCAAGTCAACTGCGGCCCCCTCTCCGACGAGTTCCGCCGGTTTTCCTTTTTCGCCGAGGCTGTCCGCGCCGAGAATCGCACCGCTCGTGAATTGTGCGATCAATGTTACGCCGCTACCGGGGGCGAGATGAGGATCCTGGTTACCTGCATAGGTTTCCGTGGTGACCTTAACGTTGCCGAAACCCGCTTCGCCGAGTTTCTTCTTCGCGGCATTAGCTTGTCTCTCCGCGACATGGGTGGGCAGCCTGACGCAATGGCTGACTCCATTGATCTCGGTTAATTCTCCTCTTTCGACCCAACGGACTGCGTTCAATACTCGTGGCGGGTTTATGCCCACAGCGACTCGGCCCCCGCCTTTGGGGAAGTGCCCTCGGCGGTGGACCTGAATTACCCCATCGTATCCCATCCTGTGAAGTAAGGGCAGCTGTGTTAGACAGAGGTAGTCTATGCTCGGGCTCCAGCGAACATCTGTGCCGCCAGTCAACTCAAACTCCAAATGGGAAGGGGCGTAGGCCGCCCCGGGCATTAGAGCTTGAAGGATGAGCGGGATGCTCCCCGCTGTGCCGACATCGAACTTGAAAATGCCGCCGGCACGCCCATGTGGAATGAAAGTGATTTCGCGAGAACCTACGGTTAGACCGCTGGTTTCGGCATGGCACATTGCGGCTAAGGCTTTCGCTGCGATAAAGTGCTGCGGTTGCAGTCCGGGGTTGGGGCGTTTCTCACGAATCTTTGTTATGGACACCGGTTTCCCGGTTAGCGCGGACAGAGCTAGTGAGGTTCGTACAATCTGGCCGCCGCCTTCCAGAAGATCACCGGCTACTTCCAGCACTCTCCCACCTCCGCAATGAGTCGGATACGAGGGTGACGGACATATGTAAGAAATGCCGCGCAGGCCTCTGACAGCCGCGGTCAGAGACCTGACGGGGGTTTTCGGGAATATGTGGGGTTGCGTCGCGCGTGAGGTTAGGTGAGAGTCTTCGTGTAGCGGCGTAGCAGGAACGCGAGAGTTGTCGTGTTCATGGACGGGAGGCTGACCAATGAAAGCGCCTTTGTCCCGGCGAGGCCTCCTGCGCAGAGCGCTGAAAGGACTAGGTTCACCGTTCCGAATGCCAGTACCGCTGACGAGCTTGAAGCGTAAGCGGCGACTAGCATGAATATGCTAGCGGTTAACCACAGCGCGGTCGGAGCTAGGTTGCGGGTGGAGAGGTTCATGCGTATGCGGCGTTTGAGTAGGCGTGAGGTTAGGTAGGCCACGGGGGCGACGTATGCGAGGCCGATGAGTGAGGCTGCGATGACGCCGGCGGTCATCGCGGCGACTTCGGGGTTGAAGGGAGCGACTAACGTGTAGGAGTAGTATGAGGCGTATAGAATGCCGAGCAGCGGGACGACGCCGGCCTGCACTGCCTTGTACATCCACGGGCTTGTTGCGGCTGAGTACGCTAATGCTGGAGCCCAGCTGTAGTACCACGCATTGAATGTAGTTAGGAATGTTCGGCCCGCGGTTGTGTTCTCGATTTGGTTGTCGCGGAAGCTGCGTAGGAATTGGGCGTAGGGTTGTAGTCGGTTGCCGTTGGTAACGTAGCTGACCGGGCAGCTTGTGGAGACTCCTTTCTGGGTGACGATGTTCGTGTACGCGCTGTAGCTGGTCGTCGTTGTTGGAATAGTGCTGACAAACGTGTTGACGCTACTTTGCGTATTGGTGTAGATTGTACTGACGCTCGTAGTTGTAAGCGTAGTCGAGATCGTACTCGTGTAGCTCCAGGAGGTTGAAGTTGTCGTAGCCGTCGTTGTTGTCGTTGAGCTGGAAATGGAAGTTGACAGGGTCGTGCTCGTTGATGTTATGCTGAACGTGCTTGTCCCTGTGTAGTCGTAGGTTGTTGAGGAACTTAGAGATGGCGTGGATACACAGCCGTTGATTCCACATGTCTGAGTGGCCACGGCCAAATTAGCTGGAGCGTTCGTAGCCATGACCGCGGCTAGCAAGCCCACCATCAGCACTAATGCAACCGCCAAGTCTCGGGTTTTCAACTTAATCAACCGAACAACCTCCTGAGCAACATCGGTATCAGCAACAATAACGCCGCGAGTAGTCCGGTGCTATCGATGCCTGGCGCCGGGTTTATCGTGGGCTGGATTGCGAAGCCGCATGGCAATGGGCCGCACGGAACCGTTGTAAAGGCAGTCGTTGTTGACACTGTCACAGTGGTCTGCGTCTGAGTCGACGATGTTGTCTGTGTGTAGGTTGTTGTTGTCTGGCCGAGGACCGTGCTCTGCGTGAAGTGCGTGTAGGTCGTGAACAGGATGCCCGTAGTGCTGTATGTTGTGCTGGAGTATGAGAAGCTTGTAGCAATCGAAGTTGTCGTCGTAGACATCGACGTCGTTGTAGACGATGACGTCGTCGTTGTACTGTACGTTGTGACCGTTGTCGCTAGGGTAACGCCGAGGAAGTTAGACGCAAAATCAAGGCTGTCGCCCGAAGGACAGACGGCCCCAAGTGTAGTAGTTGTGGGTGCCATGCTGCACGCGATGATGCTGATCAGGTAGTAGCCTCCGGGAGCATTGGCCGAGACGACGAAAGACCCAGAGGCGTATCCTCCTGAGATCGCGCAATTCGGCGCAACCCCATTGAAGCCCGACCACGGCGGCGTGCCGCCAGAGGTTATGACGCAGAACGTGTCGTTGGGGTTGAAGCCGGTTCCGGCAACCCCTACGGGTTGATCTTGATCTACACTGGCCGGGTTAAGCACCACCAACGCCGACGGAGTACCGACGGTAAATTCACTGGTTGCGGTGCTCCCTGCGGTTACCATAAGGCCGTAGGTTCCAGGATTCGCAGTCTTCGGAACAGTGACTGATCCGGACACTTGGCCGGTGGTGCCGTCTAAGGAGCAAAGCGGCGCCGCCCCGGTGGGGAATGCTGGAACCACGACCGCAGTGCAGCTCGGTGCCGCAGAACTGAAGCCAGAGCCGGTGAACGTGAATACCGTGTTGACTGTGCCTGATGTGGGGGTAATTATTACGTCCGGCGTTACCGTGAATGGTTCAGTTGGGGTAAGGTCGTTTACTGGTGTTCCTTTGATCTGCACCTCATATGTAACGTCGCTTGTCGCGTACGAGCTAACTACGAAAGTCCCTTGGGCTATGCCTGGACTGGTAATGGAACAGGTTGAGGAGGTGAGCAATTTAGTCGGTGATGCAAAGATACTGCATCCTGTATCGGTAGGATTCAAGCCGGTTCCGACGACCTCAACCGTGGATTCCTCGACGGCACTACTCGGGTAAAGCGTTGTGGAAGGAGCCCCTTGGGTCACATTCAATACGGCCTGTGCGAAGTCTCCGGCGCTGGGGGCGCAACCGTTGTTTCCCACACAACCCGTCACTTCGATCACATATTCGCCTGGCGAAACGGGTCCGATCACGAAACTTCCGGCAGGAATCCCTTTTCCTACCGTAATCGCGCACGCCGCCGACCCTAAGAGGATGGGGTTCGGTGTGCTTATGCTACTTATCGAACATGACTGATCAGTTGTTAGAAAGCTCAAACCGGCAACTGAGACCGTAGTTCCAATCATGCCTGATGTTGGGGTTAACATGATAGAGGGTCCGGCTGGCACATATAACACAGCTTGGGCAAAGTCGCCCTGGTTACCGGTCACTTGTATCAAATACTGCCCAGGAAGAACATTGCCGATTAGGAAACTGCCAGTTATCACGCCCGTACCAGCGCGCACTGAGCATGCGGCGGTACCGCCTTCTACGGCGATTGAACCGGGGCTTGAGATTATACACGCCGTATCAGTGGGCAGGAATCCTGTGCCGTTTACAAGGACATTGTCACCAGGCTCACACGCCGAGCTAACGCAGACAGGAGTCAGATGTATCTGTGCGCCCAGTGTCACGTTGAAGATTGCCTGCGCAAAGGACCCATCATTCGATGTAACCTGAATCACGTATTGACCGGGCAGAACGTTCCCGACTATGAAACTGCCAGTGACGTTCGCGTAACCGAAGAATGTCCCAGAGCTAGGAACGAAAGTACTACAGCCTGCTCCAGTTATGATGGTTCCCGATGTGGGGCTTGAGATCGTGCATGAAGTCGTCGAGCCTACCCAGTAGGACCCCTCGATAGCTACTGATGTTCCGAGTGGGCCGCTAGTAACCTGGCCTACGGAGGAAAAGCCGCCCGGGAACCCTGATGCACGGAGCTGAATGAATGGCCCGGTAGTTACGTTGAAGATGGCTTGCGCCGAATCGCCGGCGCTACCACTGACCTGGATCACGTACTGGCCGACGTTTACGTTGCCGACGATAAAGCTGCCCGTTACGTTAACTAGCCCGGTATTGGTTTTGAAGAATGAACAGGCTTGGCCTGTAAGAACGGAACCGCTGGTGGGGCTTGAGATACTGCATGTGGCACTGTTGAACGCATCACCGGGGAGGAACTGAGAGCCCTCAATGCTAACATGCGTACCGACCGGGCCTTTCGCGGTATGCCCAACTAGGGCGAACACGCCAGTAACGCCGAGTTGTATGAACGCTCCGGCCGTGACGTTGAAGACCGCCTGCGCCGAATCGCCAGCGCTACCACTAACCTGAATCACATACTGACCCTCCTGAACATTGCCCACAACAAAGCTTCCGGTAGCATTCACCAAACCAGTCGGGGTCTTGAAGAATGAACAGGCGCCGTTAACAATTATGGCTCCGTTGCTTGGGCTTCCGATGGAACAGGTAGCGCTGTTGAAGGCGTCATTCGCGAGGAACTGCGAACCCTCGATACTGACATGAGTTCCGATCGGGCCGCTCTGCACCTGACCGATGTGAAGGTATATTCCATTCACGCCGAGTTGTATGAACGCTCCGGCCGTTACGTTGAAGATTGCCTGCGCAGAATCGCCCGCACTGCCACTAACTTGAACCACATACTGACCCTCAGGCACATTACCGACGACAAAGCTGCCAGTAACGTTAACGAATCCGCTTGTGGTCTTGAAGAAGGAACACGCACCATTGTTAATTATGGCTCCGTTGCTTGGGCTTCCTATGGAACATGTGGCGCTGTTGAAGGCGTCGTTGGCGAGGAACTGGGACCCTTCGATGCTGACATGCGTGCCAGTTGGACCGCCCGCTACTTGGCCAATCTTAACGACTATGCCGTTAACGCCGAGCTGAATGAACGCACCAGCCGTAACATTGAAAACGGCCTTGGCGGAATCCCCAGCACCCCCGCTAACCTGAATCGCGTATTGTCCCTCAGGCACGTTACCGACAATGAAACTACCGGTGACGTTGACGAAGCCACTCGTAGTCTTGAAGAATGCGCAAGCACCATTCGCAACTATCGCGCCATTACTCGGGCTGCCAATAGAACAACTCGCACTGTTGAGAGCATCGTTAGGGAGGAACTGTGAACCCTCAATACTCACATGCGTCCCAATAGGGCCACTAGCCACTTGCCCATTCTTCGCGAATATTCCGTTGACACCTAACTGAATGAACGCGCCAGCAGTCACGTTAAACACAGTCTGAGCGGAATCACCAGCGCTACCACTAACCTGAATCACATACTGACCTTCGGCAACATTGCCGACGGTGAAGCTCCCCGTGACGTTCACGAAACCGCCGGTGGTCTTGAAGAATGAACAGGCGTTACCGACCATCACTGAACCACTCGTAGGACTCGAGATGGAGCACGTTGCACTGTTGAAGGCGTCATTCGCGAGGAACTGCGAACCCTCAACGCTAACATGCGTTCCAGTAGGACCACTCGCTACTTGACCAACTTTCACGAATATGCCGTTAACTCCAAGCTGGATGAAGGCGCCTGCTGTAACATTGAATATAGCCTGTGCGGAATCACCAGCGCTACCACTAACCTGAATCACATACTGACCCTCCTGAACATTGCCCACAACAAAGCTACCCGTAACGTTAACGAACCCACCCGTAGTCTTGAAGAAGGAACATGCACCGTTCGAAACAGCATTCCCATTACTTGGACTGCCAATGGAACAAGTTGCACTGTTGAGTGCGTCATTGGGAAGGTACTGGGAACCCTCTATGCTGACATGTGTCCCGATCGGCCCACTCGCCACTTGACCGACTTTAGCGAATATTCCGTTGACACCTAACTGGATGAACGCACCAGCAGTCACATTAAAGACGGCTTGAGCAGAGTCGCCCGCGCTACCGCTTACTTGGATTACATACTGACCTTCAGCCACATTGCCAACAACAAAACTACCCGTAACATTAACGAAGCCTCCTGTCGTCTTGAAGAATGAACATGCGTTACCGACCATCACTGAACCACTCGTGGGACTGGAAATGGAGCATGTGGCACTGTTGAAGGCATCGTTAGCGAGGAATTGGGAACCCTCGATACTGACATGTGTGCCTGTTGGACCACTGGCTACCTGGCCTACTTTTACGAATATTCCGTTGACACCTAACTGGATGAACGCACCAGCAGTCACATTAAAGACGGCTTCCGCCGAATCACCAGCGCTACCACTAACCTGAATCACATACTGACCCTCCTGAACATTGCCCACAACAAAGCTACCCGTAACGTTAACGAACCCACCCGTAGTCTTGAAGAAGGAACATGCACCGTTCGAAACAGCATTCCCATTACTTGGACTGCCAATGGAACAAGTTGCACTGTTGAGTGCGTCGTTGGGAAGGTACTGGGAACCCTCTATGCTAACATGTGTCCCGATCGGCCCACTCGCCACTTGACCTTTGCTCACATGGTTACCATTAACACCCAACTGAATGAACGCACCAGCCGTCACGTTGAAAACAGCCTGCGCGAAATCACCGGTGTTGCCACTAACCTGAATCACATACTGCCCCTCAGGCACGTTACCCACCACAAAACTACCAGTAACATTCTTTGTGGATGGATTGTTTGTAGTCGTTGTAATGGCGCAGCCAGCATCTACAACGATGTTACCCGAGCTAGGACTGGAAATTGAACACGTAGTGTCGGAGGCGGAGAAGAATCCCCCCTCGATGCTAACATGCTGCCCGACTGGACCTGTACTCGGGATCAGAATTAGTTGAGGTCCGCCCAGCACTTCAAGGACAGCTTGAGCAAAATCCCCTGCACTAGGGGCACAGCCATTGTTTCCCGGGCAACCCGTGACTTCAATCGTGTATTCTCCCGTTGGGACGTTTCCGACTATGAAGCTGCCCTCCGTTACGCCAGTCCCAGTCTTTACGGAACATCCAGATACGGTTACAACGCTAGGATTGCTCGGACTTGAGATACTACACGACTGGTCGTTAACGGAGAACCCTGTTCCGTTCACAAGAACTTCCCCAGCGATCCGTTGGCTTCCCGGGCTTAACGTTATGGTCGGGGCAGGGGCGGGGGTCACGTTGAAAACAGCCTGCGCAAAATCGCCAGCACTTGGGGCACAACCGTTGTTGCCAGTGCACGCCGTTACCTCAATCACATAATCCCCAAATGGAACATTGCCGACGGTAAAAGTCCCACTTCCTGATGATGATGGTGATCCAGCGATAACAGAGCAAGCGGGCAAAGTCACCACGCCACCTGGTTGACCCGAAACAGAACAACTTGTATCATAAGTGGGAACGTTTGTGATTTTGAACGAGACTACGGTTCCGACAGGTCCACCAGGCGGCGAGGACGGCGTCAGAGTAAGCGTGAAACCGGTGACACTGAACGAAACCTGACCCGAATCGCCGGTATTACCTGTAACGGTGATCGTGTAGGTTCCAGCTGGCGTGTACTTTGCAACCGTAAAGGTGACTGTTCCGGTGGTTATTGAACAGGAAGACGGGTTGCTCACGGGCGTTCCAGATATTGTGCAGCTTGTGTCACCAGCGGCGAAGTTCGTCAAAGTTGCTGTGACAAGCGTACCAGGAATTCCGGCC
>Ga0326727_10002142_pt1 | contig 69471 bp, 55 predicted proteins | sample MB2enrmetagenome_FD_207643 | JGI IMG/M metagenome (GOLD analysis project Ga0326727, IMG submission 207643) | Lab enriched peat soil microbial communities from McLean, Ithaca, NY, United States - MB29MY | ecosystem: Environmental > Terrestrial > Soil > Wetlands > Peat | place: USA: New York...
GCCGTGTCGCGCGAGGCGTTGGTGGCAAGGTTGCGGGCAGTGACTTTCACCTGCGGAACAACCGCAGCCGTGGTGTCCGTGACCGTACCGCTAATGGAAGCGGTTTGCGCCAGGGCGAGCCATGGCACGCAGAAAAGCAGGAGGAACAAAGCCGTTGGGGGGAAAGGCCTCGTCATCATAGGGCTTCTCTTTTTTTGTAGGACTACTTTCCGCAGGGTATCACTAATGAGAATCCCGCGGCCAGAAAATGGTTGCTGCGAGTCGTTTGCGCGACGGATTTGCCAAACTGATAAAATCAAAATTTGTCATGGCCGCCTCTTCCCAACTCATCCAGATTGACCTTGGCCCCAAGGTGCTCAGCCCGAAGCCCTCGTGGCTCAAGGCGAAGGCTCCGGTGGGCGACAATTTTCATAACCTGAAGAAGCTGGCGCGCGGACTGGGGCTGCATACGGTGTGCGAGTCGGCGCAGTGTCCGAACATTGGAGAATGCTGGCACCACAAAACAGCGACCTTCATGCTGCTGGGCGATATCTGCACCCGGCGTTGCGGATTCTGTGCGGTGCCGAAGGGACGTCCGGAAGCGATTGATTGGGACGAGCCGCGCCGCGTGGCCGAAGCTGTCGCCACGCTTGGCTTGCGTCATGCGGTCGTGACCAGCGTAAACCGCGACGACGATAATGTCGGCGGCGCGCAGATTTTTGCCGAGACCATCCGGCAGATTCGCGAACTGGTGCCGGAGTGCCGGGTCGAGGTGCTGATTCCCGACTTCCAGGGTCTGGAAGCGCCGCTGCGCATCGTGCTCGAAGCCAAGCCCAACGTGCTCAACCACAACACCGAGACCGTCCCGCGCCTCTACCGTGCGGTGCGCTCGGGTGCGCGCTACAAGCGGACGCTCGATCTGCTGGCGAATGCCAAGAAGTGGGACCCCACCACGGTCACCAAGAGCGGCGTGATGGTTGGTATCGGCGAAGAGACGGATGAACTGATCGAAGTTTTCCGTGATTTGGGCGAGCGCGGCGTCGATATTCTGACGATTGGGCAATATCTGCGTCCGTCAAAAGATCATCTGCCGATGACGCGCTACTACACGCCTGAGGAGTTTGTCTCGCTGAAAGCAGAAGCGCTGAAATTCGGATTCAAGCACGTCGAGTCCGGGCCGCTGGTGCGGTCGAGCTATCACGCGCATGAGCAGGCGGAAGTAGCTAGTCGATAGTGGAGAGCCGGGCGCCCTCGCCCGGCATGAACGGGCGAGACGCCCGTCCCTCCACCGACAAATTCACTACCACACCCTACACGCGTTTTGATTCACCATCGGCGCCGTTGCGGCACAGTGGTAGGCTTCCCGGAACTCCGGCATATTGGAAACAGTTCCGTTCACGCGGTATTTTCCCGGCGAGTGCGGATCGATGGTGACCAACATGCGCGCCAGGGCATCGGTGCGATTCCCGCACCACACGTTGGCCCATCCCAGGAAGAAGCGCTGCTCGGCGGAGAGGCCGTCGACGGGCGCCGGTTCCTTGCCGGCAAACGTGTTCAGCAGGGCCATGTAGGCGATACGCAGGCCGCCATTATCGGCGGTATTCTCGCCCAGTGTGAGCTTGCCGTTCAGCTTCAGGTCGTCGACCGCGACGAAGTTCGCATACTGGTCCTTGATGCACCCGGTACGTTCTTCGAATTGCTTCTTGTCGCTCGCGGTCCACCAGTCGCGGAGATTGCCCTCGGCGTCGAACTGGCTGCCCTCATCGTCGAAGCCGTGCGTGAGTTCGTGACCGATCACGGCTCCGATCCCACCAAAGTTCAGAGCGTCGTCGGCCCGATTGTCATAGAACGGCGGCTGCAGAATTCCCGCGGGGAAGGTGATGTTGTTCTGGGTGGGGTCATAGGTCGCGTTGACCGTCATCGGCGGATATGGCCAATCCCGCTTATCGAGCGGCGTGCCAATCTTGTTCAACCTCCGCCGAAGATCGTTTTGATTGGAGCGTTGCGAGTTGCCCAGAGCATCGCCGCGCACGATCTGGAGCATTGAATAGTCGCGCCACTTGTCGGTATATCCGATGCGGTTGGTAATGGCCTGCAATTTCACCAGCGCCTGACTCTTCGTGTCCGCGCCCATCCAGGGCGAACTCTTGATGTCTTCGCCCAGCGCCTTTTCCAGAGCCGCGACCATCGCCAGCGTGCGCTCTTTACCTTCCGCGCCGAAGGTCTGCTGGACGTAAACCTGGCCGACCAACTCGCCCAGGTCATTGTTCGTGTACCCCACGCAGCGCTTCCAGCGCGGACGCAACTCCTTGGTGCCCCGCATCGTCTTGTCGTAGAAATCGAAGTTCTCGTTGACGAACGCCGTTGGCAGCGCCGGCACGCTGGCATGCACCGTATGCCAGCGCAAGTATGTCTTCCAATCGTCGAGCGAGTGCGCGCTGATCACTTCCTGCATGTTCTTGATGAAGTCCGGTTCCACCACGTTGAGCGAGTCGAATCGCGGCGCGCCCACCCCTTCAAAGTAGGTATTCCAGTTGAACGTCGGACTCAGAGCGGCGAGTTCCTGACTGCTCAGTTTGTGATAGAGCTTCTGCGGATCGCGGCGGCTGGTCTGGTCGAGCGCGCCCTTGGCCAAGCCGGTTTCAATCTCCATGACGACTTTGGCTTCCGCCGCGGCTTTGGCTTCATCGTCGCCCAGCAGCGCGAACATCCTGGCCACATGCGCAACGTATTTCTTGCGTAGTTCAACCGACTTCGGATCGTCTTTGAAATAATAATCGCGGTCGGGCATGCCCATTCCGCCCTGGTCTACTTCGGCAATCATCTGGCTTGCGTTCTTGAAGTCGGAGTCGGAATCGAAGCCGAACAACACATCGGCGCCCTCGCGATGCAGCTTCACGATCTCTTGGGGAAGTTCTTCTTTGGATTTGATGGCCGCAATGCTGTGGAAGTCCTGCTCCAAGGGCTTGATGCCCGCTTTTTCGACCGCTGCCTCGTCCATGCAACTGGCATAGTAATCGCCGATCTTCTGCTCGCTGGCGCTGCGGCCCGGCCGGTCGGCCGCCGCCTTCTCGAGAATGTCGCGCACAATGTATTCGCCGCGCTGCTGCAATTCGTTGAACCGTCCCCAGGACGAGCGATCAGCGGGAATCGGGTTCTGCGCCATCCACTTGCTGCAAGCGTAGGCGTAGAAATCGTTGCAGGGATCGATGCTCTTATCGAGCATGTCGACGGAAAAACGCACGTCGGCAGGCGGCTTGTCTTGCGACAACAACGCAGGCACAAACAGGATGGAGATGATCAACAGTGTCCAGAAATTGCGCATGAGATCCTCGAATCGAGATTTGGTGGCCAGTAGATGAACCAGCCTTGTTATTTGGACGAACGTCGCCCGCAATCGTTAGACGGCGGCCGCTGGTCGTTAGTCGTTAGCAACCACAACAAGCTCAACTTCAGATCTCATTCCCGCCGAGCGAGATTTGCGTTTGCCCTCGACCAGCGACTAACGGCCAACGGCCAACGACAGATTCAACCCATCAGAAAATCTTCATGTGGATCGTCAGATATTTCTTGGGGTCTGTCCGGATCGCCTTTACCAGATCCCGCGACTCCACCAGCAACTGGTTGCTGTTGTTGTAAAGCGTGGGATCCTTGAAGAACATTCCCGCCGTGCCCTCGCCCTTCTCCAGACGCTCCGAGAGTTCTGACAGGTTCGTCACCAGCGTCTGCAGTTTGGCCGCGAATTCCTGATCGTGCGTCATCTTGCCCACCGCGCCCTTGCCGGCATTGATGTCGTCGGTCAACTGGCGAATATTGGCGGTCGCCTTGTTCGCATTCTCATACAGCGTAGGATCTTTGAGCAGTTTGCCGACCGTGCCTTTTCCCTGCTGCAACTCATCCACCACCACGTTCAGCTTGTCGATGGCGGCAATCGCCTTCTTGTAGGCCTCGTCGCTGGTGAGCAGTGGGCCGAGCGAGCCCTTTCCTCTCTGGATGTCATCCATCAGTCCCTTGAATTCAATCACCGTCGCGTTGAGTTGGTCATACAAGGCCGGACTGTAGATGGCCTTGCCGATCGATCCCTGGCCGCTTTCGACAAAGGCCACGATGCGGTCCAGTCGCTTGAGTAGCGCGTCCATGTTTTGCAGCGTGCCCTGGCTGGCGCGCACCACGTCCTCGATCTGGGGCTGCTCGCGGGTCGCCAGCGTGTCTCCGTCGGCTGCCGCCGGACCCTTGGCCGCCGAACTGTCAATGTCCACGTAGGTTTCGCCCAGCACCCCAGCTGTGCTCAACAACGTTACCGAGTCTTTGCGCAAATTGAACCGGTAGTTGGTATTGACCTTCATCGTGACTTCAACGGGCGTGCTGGGCTTGCCTTCCACGATCCGGACAGCCGTCACGTTTCCGATGTCCACGCCCGCCAAACGCACGGGCGCGCCATCCTTCAGGCCGCCGGCATTATCGAAGTAGGATCGCAATCGGATCTTGCTGGTGAACCACCCACCGGTGCCGCTCATGGCAAAGATCAGGACAGCGAGGGTTATGCTCGCGAACAGGACGGTGAGTCCCACCCGCAACTGCGACCATTTCAATTGCTTCTGGCTAGGCAAATGAGTCAGTAAACGACAGGAGCATCATAGCAAACAGGGCGCGATTTCAGCGCTTAAGATTCTTGCGATGTGGGAGAAGAGCGGACCTTGCGCCAAAACGAAGGCTCCCACTCTCTAGCATTCGCCGTGGAAAGTGGGAGCCTTCTTTTTACCTGTGAACACCCTTTAACGATGCTGTTCGCGGGAATTGTGCTTCTGTTCAGCTTTCTCCTGTGCCCGTTGCTCTTTCTGCATTCTCTTCTGAGCCGCCTTGTCCGGCTTCGCGCTGTTGTGGGATGACATCTGTCCCTGGTTTCCCGTTCCATTGCTGCCCGGACGCTGCACGCGCGCCTCCTGCGGAGACATCTTCGGCTCGTGATAGGGCTCTCCAGCCGCGCTGGCTCTCTGCACGTGAGGTCCGTTGAACTCGCCCGGTCTGGCCGTGGCCGCAATCGCCGGACGTCCGTGATTCTCGGATGCGAACAGTTGCCGGTTCTGGCTGGCGGCATGTTCGTGTTGCGTCTGCTCTGCCAGGGCCGCGGTGTGCGGCTCGCGTCCATACGCTTCCTCTTGCGGAGTCGGCCGTGCTTCGATGCCGCCGGGGCCGTTGAAGCTAGTGTGCACGTTGTTCACGACGACCGTCCGGTTGTAGACGTTGGTCACATTGGTCACGTTCACGTTGACCACCGAGCGGTTGTAGAAGAAGGCGCCGCCTCTCCACTCGCCGCCACCGAAGCCTACGCCGCCGTATCCGAAGCCGTAATTAATTCCTCCGTAGAAGCCAACATGCGGCCCCCAATAGCCCGGGTGCCAGCCATAGAAGCCGCCCGCGAAACCCCAGTAGCCAGGGGTCCAGAGCATGCCGACCGGCGCAACCACCCATGTGCCGGGAACCCAATAGTAGCCACCGACGTCATTCCACGCCCAATAACCCGGGGTCCAGAGATATCCCGGACCGGGGCATATAGGCTGCGGATACACCGGCAGCGCGGGAGGGCCGATTCGCACCGAGATCCCAATCCCCATCTGCGCCGACGATGTCGTCGAAAGCGACAACACCGAAACCGTCAACATCAAAATTCCGAATACGAACCCGAGTACCAGCCTACGAACGGAGCGTTTCATTATCGTTTGCCTTTCTTTAGTCCTGCCTGACCATTTTGGCTCAAAAGCAGCAACCCAGCCTCATTACGTTCCGCCCATGTAAACACTGAACCATTGCGCATGTTGCGAGGACGAAGGAAGTTACGTTGAATCAGCAGGTTGGCATATCGCGCAGTTCGTCGTCATGACCGGCTGACGGCCGACAGCTAGTTCTCGAGAATGACGTGGGCCAGCGCTTGCTCGGAGGTGTGGGTGAGCGAAAGAGCTATATTTTTTGTTCCGAGCTTGGCCGCGATGGCGGCAGCCTCGCCGTGAAACTGAATGGTGGGACGCTGCCCTTTCGGGCGCACCACTTCGATATCGCGCCAGCGCACCCCACGGCTCCATCCCGTGCCGAGAGCCTTCATTCCGGCCTCTTTGGCGGCGAAACGGGCGGCATAGCTTTCAAAGCGCGTGGCTTTCTGCTCGCAGTAATGGATTTCGCTGTCCGTGAAAATGCGATGGAGAAAGCGATCGCCGAAGCGCTCAATGCTTTCGCGGATGCGAGGAACTTCAGCGATGTCCACTCCGGTGCCGAGGATCATAGAGACATTGTGAATTGGTAATTTGTAATTGGCAATTTGGAATCCGCCCACTCCCTGCCCACGTAGGGACGGCCGCCCTCGGCCGTCCAAGCCGAACAACGCTCGGCAGTTGCCTCTGGTCACAGCAACTCTCGGCGTCTACAGGGAACGTAGCATCTCCGCGAGAACCGCATCCTGCTCGGGAAACACCGTGCGCAGGTCGATCAGCACTCGGCCTTCTTCGACTCGCGCGATTATGGGCGGAGCGTTGGCGCGGAGGCGGGCGCTTAGCTCGTCGGCGCTGAGATCGGCATGGGTGAGCGCAATCAGCCGCGTGGGCAAGATCGCCGATGGCGCGGCGCCTCCGCCGATGACGGATTCACCGTCGAGCAGTTCCAGCTTCAGGTGGGCGGATTTGGCCTGAGAAGATTCAACTCCAGAAATAATTGTTTCAGCACGGCGAGCGATCTCATCTTTAGACAAACGCATCATGCGAAGCACGGGCACGGCGTCGTGGTCGCGTTTGACGTAGGCGAGCAGCGTGGCTTCGAGCACGGCGTAGGTGAGCTTGTCGACGCGTAGCGCCCGGAATAACGAGTTCGAGCGCATGCGCGCGACCAGATCGGCGCGTCCGCTGATCAATCCCGCTTGGGGACCTCCGAGCAGCTTGTCGCCGCTGTAGGTAACGACATCGACGCCGGTGCGCAAGCTGTCGAGCACTCCCGGTTCGCTGTTAATTCCGACTGAGCGCAGATCGAACAGTGCCCCGCTGCCTAGATCTTCCATGAGCGGAAGATTGCGTCGGTGCGCCAGAGCGACTAGTTCGTCGAGCCCGGGCTGCTCGGTGAAGCCGGTGATTTCGAAGTTGGAACGATGCACGCGGAGCAGGAGGCGGGTGCGGTCGTTGATGGCGCGTTCGTAGTCGGCGATGCGCGTGCGGTTGGTGGTGCCAACTTCCCGCAGCGTCGCGCTCGATTTCGACATCACCTCAGGAATGCGGAAGGAGCCCCCGATTTCGATCAACTCTCCGCGCGAAACGATGACTTCGCCGCCTTCGGCCAGCGAGTTCAAAGCGAGCAGAACCGCGGCAGCGTTGTTGTTGACCACAATGGTTGAGATAGCGGTCGAGGCTGCTGGAGAGGTGCGTCCTTCCACCGCGTCGAGCAGCTTGCGAAACAGCCGGTCAACATGGACGTCGCGCTTCCCGCGTTCGCCCGTTTCCAGATCGAACTCGAGATTGGAATAGGCGCTGGCGGTGGTACGGACGTGATCGAGCGCAGCGGCAGCCAGCGGCGCGCGTCCCAGATTCGTGTGGAGAATTACGCCAGTGGCATTGACCAGCGGCAGCAGCGAGTAATCGAGCGACTGGCCAAGATGTCGTTCGATGGCTGCAGACAGGCCGCCGAGTGCGAGTTCCAGCGATTTCCCGTCGAACTCTCTGCCAGCGATTTCCTGGCGAAGACGCGCGAGCACGACGCGGATACTGTCAACAACGGCGGAATGGCCCTCGCGCTCGATCAGTGCCTGCATGTCAGGCTGGCGGAGAAGTTCGTCCGTCGAAGGCAGTTTCTGAAACAGCGCCGATTTGTTGGCGGTAGGCACTGGGGGCGATTATGCCACAACACCGGTTCTCAGTTCGCTACAACGTGTGCAGGTAAGCGAGCAGATCTTTGATCTGCTGGTCGGTCATAACCTGGCCGAAGCCGTCCATTTTGGCGCGTCCATATTTGATGATGTCGATCATGCGATCGTCGTTAGCGGGCAGTCCACTCATCGACAGGTACGGTTTCTTGAAAACGCCCTTCAGGCTCGGGCCCTTCTTGCCTCGCGATGAGTAAGGTTCGTGGCATCGGTCGCAATAGTTGTCGTAGAGTCTCCGGCCTTCGGCTTGTTGCGGATTGAGGCCGAGTTCGGCATCGGACTTACGGCGCTCGACATCGCATCCGGCGAGCGCCAGAAGCGTAAGAATCATCACGGAGACACGGAGGCACGAAGAAATCCAGTTCAAAAAGTTCATAATGATTGCGGCCTAGCCTGCAAGACCAAGCGCAGAGGTAGGATAATACGGAAACCATGCCTGTCGTCGTCAAACGCGTTTACGAGGCTGTTTCTCCATCGGACGGAGTGCGCGTGCTGGTCGATCGTTTGTGGCCGCGCGGCCTGACCAAACAGGATGCGGCGCTCAAATTCTGGCTGCGCGAGGTGGCGCCCTCGAACGAGCTGCGGCAGTGGTACCATGCGAATCCCGAGGCATGGCCCATGTTCCGCAAGCGCTATATCAAAGAACTGGTGAGCAAAGAGGGCGCAGCGGCCGTGGAGAAGCTCCATCATCTTGCAGAAGGCAAGGCACAGCTCACCCTCTTGTATGCTTCGCGCAACCAGGAACATAACAACGCCACGGTGCTGAAGGAATTGCTGGAAGGGATGCGCAAGCCTCCGTCAAGCGTGGGCCGCGGCGCGATCGGTCGCGGACGGATTCGAAAAGCGAAGAGACGGTAGAAGAGGCCGAGTATCGCCGAGCCTTCGCTCTGCATGATTGCATCTAACCCTCTGAGCTTTTCATTCTTTTTGGAGTGTTCACCCTGATTCTGAGCCGAGTTCTTTTCCTTGGGCTGTTTCTTTTGGCAGTCTACGCCGTCCAGCGATTCTGGTTTATGCGGGCGTGGTCGTGGATTGGTTCGTTCTCGAATGCCAACTGGCGCGTCGGGCTTCATGCTGGACTGATCGCACTAGCCGTTGCGCTTCTAGCGACGATCCTCGATCCGCTGCTGGGCCATGGCATCTCGCGACTCACCTTGGGCAGCTTGAACCTCGGTAAGACTATCGCCACAGTTGCCCGCCTCTGGCTAGTCGCTTCCTTCTTCGGATTCCTGGCGGTTGAATCGGTGGGAGCAATCGAGTGGGTCACCAACATCGCGGCGCGGTTTCTGCATCATTCTGGAACCGTCGCAGGCGGGTTCAGTCCTTCGCGGCGGACTTTCTTCCAATATGCGGCCGTGCTTGCTGGAGGCTTTCCATTCCTTGCCGCCACCTACGGATTTGCCGCCGGGCGCTTGCGCTATACGGTCGAGCGCGTTGATGTGCCCATCGCCAATCTTCCTCCGGAACTGGAGGGGCTCCGCATCGCTCAGCTCAGCGACATCCACATTGGCGACTACATGCCGCCGCGCGAAATTGCCCGCGCCGTGGCCATGGCGAACGATCTGCAACCCGACATTTCTTTTGTTACGGGAGACTTCGTCTCGAGCGAAGGCGATCCGCTGGACGCCTGCATCACCGAGTTGAGCCGACTGCGCGCTCCGCTGGGCGTCTGGGGATGCAATGGCAATCACGAGATCTATGCGGGAGTGGAAGACGAGGCGGAGCGGCTCTTCCGCGAAAAGGGAATGCGCTTACTGCGCGCCACAAACTCGGTTGTCGAGCACAATGGTGGGCGCTTCAATCTCATTGGAGTTGACTATCAGCGCGACCACATGACCAGCGGCGAACCGGCTGGACCCATGTTGCGCGAGATCGAGCACCTGATTCGCCGCGATATGCCGAACGTATTGCTTTCGCACAATCCGAATTCGTTTCACCGCGCCGCTGAGCTTGGCATCGAGCTCAGCCTCGCCGGACACACTCATGGCGGCCAGGTCAAGTTTGAAATTGTGGATCACAGCATCAGCCCGGCACGCCTGATCTCGCCATTCGTTGCCGGACTTTATCACTTGCCAATGCAAATGAACGGCGGCAAAAGCACGCAGAAAGCTGCACTCTATGTGAACCGCGGCCTCGGAACCTTAGGCTTCCCCGTTCGGATTGGTGTCCCGCCAGAGATCACATTGCTGACCCTGAGGAGGGCCTGAAAAGCCAACGTTTGCCTACTCCTCGGTGGTCCGAACGTGGTATAATTCTTGAGTAAATCCTGTCAGATAAACGCCTGTAAATGCAAGAACTTAGCAACATTTCTGTAACGAGACAGAGTGGGCGGAGCTTCGCTCCACTGGACGGGCGAGGACGCCCATCTCCACACAAGCCCGCACAGGCCTTTACTGAGAGCTGAGAGCTGAGAGCTAATTTCATGGCTGACGATCAAAATCCTGAACTTCCCCTAACTCCTCCTCCCGGCGGCGACGGACAAGGACAAGGTCCGGGCGCCCTCAATATGCAGCCCGTCAACATTGAAGAGGAGATGAAGCGCTCGTATCTCGACTATTCGATGTCGGTGATCATCGGCCGCGCGCTGCCCGACGTTCGCGACGGATTGAAGCCGGTACATCGCCGCATTCTTTACGCCATGCAGGACATGGGGTTGCTGCACAACCGCAAGCATTCCAAGTGCGCCGGTGTGGTTGGCGAATTGTTGAAGAAGTACCACCCGCACGGCGACAGTGCGGTGTACGACGCACTCGTCCGACTCGCCCAGCCGTGGAGCTTGCGTTATCCGTTGGTCGACGGGCAAGGAAATTTCGGCTCTGTCGATGGCGATCCCGCCGCAGCTTATCGTTACACCGAGTGCCGCCTGACCCGCATTGCGGAAGAAATGCTGGCCGATATTGAAAAAGACCCTGTCGATTTTGTTCCCAACTTCGACGAAGTTACGGTCGAGCCGACCGTGCTGCCCACGCGGATCCCGAATCTGCTCATCAACGGTTCGAACGGGATCGCGGTTGGCATGGCCACCAATATTCCGCCGCACAACCTGACTGAGATCGTCGATGCCACCATCACGCTGGTGAACCACCCAGCCACGACCTTGCCAGAAATCCTGAAAATAGTGAAAGGCCCCGACTTCCCAACCGCCGGTATCATTCACGGGCGAAGCGGGATTACCGAGGCCTACAAGACTGGCCGCGGCCGTTTCATGATGCGCGCCCGCGCCGCCATCGAAAACATCACGAAGGAAAAGCAGGCGATCATTGTCACCGAGATCCCCTACCAGGTGAATAAGGCCCGCCTCGTCGAGCGCATCGCCGACCTTGTGAACAACAAGACGATCGAGGATATCTCGGACATTCGCGACGAGAGCAGTCGCGAAGGCATGCGCATCGTAGTCGAATTGAAACGCGGCGCGGAACCTCAGATCGTCCTAAATCAACTCTTCAAACACACGTCGATGCAGGAAGGTTTCAGCATGATCTTCCTGGCAGTCGTCAATGGTGCACCCAGGGAAATGGGGCTGATCCAGGCGATCAAGCACTTCATCGACCACCGCGTCGATGTGGTGCGGCGGCGCACTTCCTATTTGCTGGCCAAGGCGCGAGATCGCGAACACGTTTTGGAAGGCTATCTGACCGCGCTCGATCACCTCGACAACGTGATTGCCATCATCCGCGGCAGCGCCAACCGCGCCGACGCTCGGGAGAATTTAGTCGCTTTCTTTGGCGGAAAAAAGATCGACATCAACACTACCGGACGCGCTCCGAAGCTTCCCGCCGACAAACCGTTCACCGCGAAGCAGGCTGACGCCATCCTCGAACTGCAACTGCACCGCTTGACCAAGCTCTCGATCGATGAAATTGCGAACGAGTTGAAGCAGGTCCGCGAAGCCATCGCCGAGTATGAATCGATTCTCGCTTCCGAGGCGAAGCTGCGCAAAGTCATCGTCAAGGAACTGGAAGAAGTCAAGAAGCTCTACGGCGACGACCGCCGCACCGTGATCGAAGACGAAGCGGCGGAAATCATGCTGGAAGACCTGATCGCCGACGAGCAGGTTGCGGTCACAGTAAGCCACTCCGGCTACATGAAGCGCACTCCGATCTCGACTTATCGCATGCAGCGCCGCGGTGGCACCGGACGCACCGGCATGAAGACGCGCGACGAGGATTTCGTCGAGCATTTGTTCATCGCCTCTACCCATGCCTACATCCTCATTTTCACCAACACCGGACGCGTGTACTGGCTGAAGGTGTATGAGATTCCCGACATTGCCGCTGCTGGCAAGGGCAAGCACGTCGGCAACCTGGTGGGCTTGCAGCCCGGAGAAACCGTGCGCACCATGCTCGCGGTGCGCGATCTGGAAGAAGAAAACCGGTACGTCTTCTTTGTCACGCACAACGGCACCGTGAAGAAGACCGAGGTGAAAGATTTCTCGCACGTGATGCAGCGCGGCATCATCGCCATCAACATCGAGCCGGGAGACGAACTGGTCGCGGCTTCGCTGACCGACGGCAACCAGATTGTCTTCCTCGCCTCGCATGATGGGCAGGCGATTCGCTTCGACGAAAACGACGTGCGCTCCATGGGACGCAACGCCACCGGCGTGCGCGGCATGAACCTCGCAGAAAAGGATTACATCGTCGGCATGGCCACCACCACGAAACCGGAGGCGCAGGCGGTCGCAAAAGAGGGTGAAGTCGCTCCCGACGTCGCCGACCTGGTTCCGGAAAAAGGCTCGCTCATTCTCTCCGTCACCGAGAACGGATACGGTAAACGCACTCCCGCCGACGAGTACCGCCTCACCAACCGCGGCGGCAAGGGCGTGATCAACGTCAAGACCACGGCGCGCAACGGCAAAGTCGTCGGCATTTCCCAGGTGACGGAAGAATCCGAGGTGATGTTGATCAGCCAGTACGGCAAGATCATCCGCATCGAATCAAAGTTCATCCGCGAATCGGGACGCTCCGCGCAAGGCGTGCGGTTGCTGAACGTCGAACCGGGAGACCGGGTTGCGGCTGCGGTGGTAATTCCGCCAGAAGAGCCGAATGGGAATGGAACGCTGCTGCAGTAAGGCTCGGGGCGATTCTCGGGCGTACATAAATAGCGGAACCCGGATTGGAACGAAGCTAGGGTCTTTGTCGTATCTACCAATCGAGGACGGGCCATGAAAACTCTGAAAGTCTCTTTGATAGCTTCTTTGATTGGAACTGCGGTTGGGTTGGGGTCATGGATTTTCGGCCTCGGGCGACTCATGTGGCCCGCGCATCCTCAAATGGCCTGCTTTCTGCTGACGCTCGTTACAACCATCGTGATTCAGATTGCCTGGCCTCGGCTGACGGAAACGAAGTCGCAATAATCGTTGACAGCCGTTAGTCCTCACTCGCTGGCGGTTCTTTGTCCGGCACGGGAAACTGCAGTTCGCGCTGCCTTACTCAGAGAATCCCTCCGCAATACTCTTAGTGCAAGCAACTCTACTCGGCTGATATATTCACACCCAGTATGCAGCCTCCTGCTCGGGTCATCCCTCCGCGCCGCTCGCTGGCCTTCTTCGCCGTGCTGGCGATGCTTATGGTGGTGGTTTCTTATCTCTTCATCTTATTGCTGGCAATTGCGTGCGTGTATCTGCCGTGGCTGGTCATCACAAATGCAGCTAACTTCCAGACGCTTGCGTTGTTTGTCGCTGGCGTCATCGTCGCCGCATCGATGTTATGGTCGCTGGTACCACGCCGTGACAAGTTTGTCCCGCCTGGGTTGCCGCTGGAGCGCGCCTCTCATCCCCGTCTATTTGCGGAACTTGACCGCATCGCGAACTCCTTGCAAGAACCGATGCCGCGCGAGGTTTACCTTATCGGCGAACCTAACGCATGGGTGGCGGATCGCGGAGGGCTGATGGGATTCGGCAGTCGTCGAGTAATGGGGCTGGGCTTGCCGTTGCTCGGCGCACTGAACATTTCGCAGTTCCGGGCGATCCTCGCACACGAATTTGCGCATTACTACGGCGGGGACACGAAGCTCGGCCCCTGGCTTCACAAGACGCAGATGGCGATGATCCGGACCTTCCAGAACATGGGGTCGGTAGGGAAGGCGATGCGGGTCGCACTCATGCAGGTTCTGTATATGGTTGTGTTCGGAATCCTCAAGTGGTACTGGCTGTTGTTCCTGCGCGCCATCAATTTTGTTTCCCGGCGGCAGGAATTCCGCGCCGATGAACTGGCCTGCATTGTAGCTGGACCTCAACCGTTGGTAAGCGGGCTGCGCATTGTCCACGGGGCCAACATGGCATGGCCGGCGTATTGGAAGACGGAAGTTGCCCCCATGCTCAACTCGGGATTTCTGCCCTCGATCGCGGGCGGCTTTGCGCAGTTTCTATCCGCCCCTGCGATCGCCAAGCAGGTAGAGAACGGGATTGACAGGGAGATGCGTGAGGGGAAGACCGAGCCTTACGATAGCCATCCGCCGCTGCGCGATCGTGTCGCCGCAGCCGAAACATTGCCGAATCAATCTCAGCCGGAAGATTCACTATCCGCCTGGAGTTTGCTGGAGGATGGAGGGGCTGCGGAGTTGGCGTTTCTCGAAGCGCTGAATCCGGAAATGCCGAAGAATGCCTTGAAACGCGTCTCATGGGAAGAACAAGGGTCTGCAGTGCTGATTCCGTCGTGGACAGCTTTTGTCAGCGAATATGCTCCCCTTCTTCAGGGCATGACAGCCGGGAACCTTGCCGAATCGGCAGGAAAGCTTCCAGAGATCGCACCGCGGATTCGTGACCCGAAAGGCATGCTCTTGACGCCGGAACAGAGAGTTGAACGTGCCCGCTCACTCTTGAGTACGGCCTTCGGACTGGCATTGGTCAAGAAAGGATGGAAAGTGCGTTCCAGCCCCGGAGAGTTTCATCTCGATCAGGGCGACGTAGAACTGGACCCACACAAGCTGATGCTCCAAATCTCGGACGGCATCATCTCGAAAGAAGCGTGGGCAACGAAATGCAAAGAATTGGAAATTGAAGAATTACCGCTAGCGGTTGCTCCAGAAAAGGTCGGCGCGATAAACCAGGAACCTCTACCCTTCGGATAAGCGCGTCAAAGCCCAGTCTGATTACCGCAGTAACTTCTAACCAACCCTGCTTTCCGTTACCGTTAACTGTAGTGACACTCCTCCCCGCCTGTGCCCGCGCGGTTGCAGACTGTTTGTAAGCGAGCGTTTGTGCATAACATCGTCAACGCAAAACCTGAACCCGCCGCGTATCAGGAACTGCTGAGCCGGCCGATTCGCGAGCTGGGGCTTACGCTTGCCGGGTCCCCGGTGGAACGCTTTGTCGAACAGCTCTATCGCGAGCTGGACGCCAAGGGGCTGGCCAAGTTTCGTCCGGCCTGTTACTTGACCGACGAGTGGGGATGCCCATCGGGCGAGCCGATTATCGGGATTCCGTTCTACCTGGCGCATGCGGCGCTGGCGCAGCTGGAAAAAGAGACGCATGACCTCGAAGACGCGAGAGAAATCATGATGTACCTGCGGCATGAAGCGGGACACGCTTTGACCTATGCCTACAAGCTGCACAATCGGCCGGAGTGGAAAAAGATCTTCGGTCCGTTTCGCCGCCCCTATCACGACAACTACCGGCCCGCGCCGTTTTCGCGCGACTATGTGCGGCATTTGCCGGGATGGTATGCGCAAAAGCATCCGGACGAAGATTTTGCCGAAACCTTTGCCGTGTGGCTGACGCCGCGCTCGAACTGGCGCAAGCGTTATCGCGGCTGGGGTGCGATGGAAAAGTTGCATTACCTGAACCGGCTGGCGCGGAAGCTGGGAAAGAGCGACCCTCCGCGGCGCCGCGGACAGGCCGACATCACGGTTGATGATATGGAAACGACGGTGGCGGAGTTTTATCACCAGAACGGGCGGGAAGAAGTTGCGGTCACCGAGCTTACACCGGATACGGATTTGCGCGATATTTTTCCCGTATCCAAGCGGAGGAAGACGGCGCTGCCGGCGCACGAATTTTTGCATCAGCATCGCAAAGCCGTAATCGACAAAATTACGCAGTGGACGGGGGCGCAACGTCCAATGGTCAAAACGCTGATGGACACGATCGAGAAGCGCGCCGGTGAACTCGACTTGCGCGCCGACAAAACGCGCAGCCCGGAGCATCTGGCCGAAGTCACGGCCTATGCCACCGCGCTGGTGATGACGTATGTGACGAAAGGAAAATTTATTCAGCCGTAGAAAAGCAGGTGTCAGGTGTCAGGTCTCAGGTGTCAGGAAAACGAAGCGACGGTCAACGGCGGTGATTTTCCTGAGACCTGAGACCTGACACCTGAGACCTTGCGGCACAAGCGATGGTTCCCGAGGACAAACAATGATCGGAGCAAAACTGAAAATCGCGCTGCTATACGACCTGTGGAATGAAGATCCGGAGGCAGCAGCGGCGAAGGAAGAGGCGGCTCCCGCGCCCAAGCCGCGCAAGAAAGTGAAGAAGATCAAGAAAGAGAAGACCGATCGCGAGGAAATTTTCGAAGCGATCCAGAAGCTGGGACACGAACCTTCGTACTTCGAGCTCGACGGGCGTCCGCAGTCCTTGCATGCGCTCTCGCGCTGTGACGCCGATCTCCTCTTCAACCTGACCGAATCTTTCGACGGCGACGATACCAAGGAAATGAATGTGGTCGCCTATGTCGACTTGCTGGGATTGCGTTACACCGGCGCGGGTCCGCACGCCCTTTTCATGTCGCAGGACAAAGCGATTGCTAAGAAAATCTTCGCCTTTCACGCCATCAAGACTCCGTTCTTCGCGACTTCCTATCGCGGACGCATCGAACATGCCCACGACATTTCGTTTCCGCTCATCGTCAAACCGGCCTGGGAGGATGGATCGATCGGCATCGATGCCGGTTCGGTCGTGAAAAACATTAAGGAAATGATGGAGCGCGTCGAGTACATCCAGGATGAATTCGACTCGCCCGCCCTGATTGAGGAATACATTGAGGGGCGCGAGATTTACGCTGGAATTCTCGGCAACTACGAGCGGGCACAGGTCCTGCCGCTGGTCGAGCTCGACCTGTCACGCTTGCCCGAGGGCACGCCAAAAATCGCCAGCTACGATGTGAAGTTTGAGAAGAATACCGAAGCCTACAAGCTCACCAAGTCGCAGATTGCGGACGATCTCGACGAAGCGACCAGGAAGCGGCTGGAGGATACGGCGCTGGCCGCCTACCGCGCGCTGAAGCTGCGCGACTATGGACGCATCGACATGCGGCTGGCTCCGAACGGCGAGGTCTACGTGATCGAAGCGAATCCGAACCCGTGGCTGGCGAGCCGCCAGGAATTCGCCATGGCCGCGAAGGCCTCGGGACTCTCCTACACGGAGATGATCGGCACCATCATCGACTTGGCGATGAGCCGATATCTGAACGCCAACCTCGCAAACGCGGCGGCGATGCACTAAATCCGCGGGTGGGTCGCGAATTCGCTACCGTGCCGCCGTAGCTTTCCCCGCGGGCTTCAGTCTTTCGAAGGCCTCTTCGGCGCGGTTCAGGGCATCCTGCACGTTGTCGCAAATATTCTCAGGACCGACCAGTTCCTCAAACTCCGTCTGCTGGATCAGCTTCAACGGCTGTTCTCGCGCACCGCAAAGAATCAGCGCGCGGCCGCTTTTCTTCAGAGTGCGCGCGACTTCTTCCAGCGCGAAGAGTCCGGTGGCGTCGAGCGCGGTCATATTTCGCAGCCGCAGAATCACCACCGGCGGCAGCTTGTGTAAATTCTCGGTAACTACGTCAATCTTGTCGGTCGCTCCGAACAGAAACGGCCCGTGGATGCGGAAGATGGTTGCGTAATACGGGATGTCTTTATCCTGCAGAATGTGGACGCGTCCATCTTCGACGTAGTCGTCGGTGACCTGCGAAACTGTAGTGGTGGCGGCTACCCGGCTGATGAACAGCAAGGCTGCCAGGATCATGCCCGCCTCTACGGCAACCGTCAGGTCGGCGAAGACGGTCAGCGCAAAGGTGACCAGCCACACGCTAACGTCAGTTTTCGTGAGCTTGAGCAGCGACGGAATCTCCAGCCACTCACCCATGTTGTAGCTCACCACCATCAGGATTCCCGCCAGCACCGCCATGGGCACGAAACTCACCAGCTTCGAAGCAAACAGCAGAATCGTCAGCAGGGCGAGCGAGTGAATCATGCCCGCCACCGGCGTCTTTGCTCCCGCCCGGATGTTGGTCGCCGTGCGCGCGATGGCGCCAGTGGCCGGCAGGCCGCCAAACATCGGCGAAACCACGTTGGCGACTCCCTGCGCCACCAGCTCCACATTCGGATTGTGCCGGTCATTTACATTGGCGTTGCTCATGCGATCCGCCACCACTGCCGACATCAGCGACTCAATCGCTCCCAGCATGGCAACCGTCATGGCCGGTCCCAGAAGTCCGTGAATCAAGTCAGTGCGAAACACGGGAATGTGCAGGTGCGGCAGACCGCTCGGAATCCCATTGAAACGCGTGCCGATAGTCTCAACCGGCAGTTTGAAAATCCACACCGCCAGCGTGCCCAGCACCAGGGCCACAATCGCGCCGGGGATCCGGTTGGAAACGGCACGGCAGACCAGGATGATGACGATCGTGCCGCTGGCCAGCAAGGCGGTTTCGACCGAGAAGGTATGAAAGTTCTTTGCCAGCGCTTCCATGCGCAACCAGAACACGCTGGGAACTTTTTCCAGTTTGAGGCCGAAAAAATCCTTCACCTGCGTGCTGGCGATCAGAATGGCAATGCCGTTAGTAAAGCCGATCACGATCGGCCGCGGAATGTACTTCACCGCAGAGCCCGCCCCGGTAAGCCCCATGATGACGAGAATGACCCCCGCCATCACCGTGCACATGAACAGGCCATCAACGCCGTGAAGAGCGACAATACCGGAGATGACGACCACAAACGCGCCGGTCGGGCCACCGATCTGGGTCATCGATCCGCCGAGCGCGGAGATCAGAAAGCCGGTGACGATTGCGCAGTAGATTCCGGCTTGCGGCGTGAGTCCCGAGGCGATAGCAAACGCCATCGCCAGCGGCAGCGCTACCAGTCCCACCGTGATCCCTGCCACCAAGTCGTGCAGAAATTTGTTCAGGCTGTAATGGCGCAGGCAAAGAACTGATTTCGGGAGCCAGCGCTCGTCAAAGAGTGTAAATTCCATCGGATAAATCGATTATCGCAGGTAGAAGCCGGAGGCCGTAGTTCTCGAAAAGGTAATGCCGGACTATCCCTTCGGAGGAAAAAGAAGCCGCCGGAGCGACCCTCGGCGGCTTCTTAACCCTCGCATCACCAAAAAAAGCCTACAACCATTCTAGAACAGATTCCACAGGAACTGGTTGTACACCTCGTGGTGGAACTGTACTTCGGCTGCCTTGACAATCGTGCCCAGCAGGCGCGGGCAGCGGTCGGCTGATGCCTGCTTCAGGTCGGCGTAGCGGCCCTTCACGTCTTCCCCGAGGAGTTTGGTTGTCCAATCGGCTTTGCGGAAGTTATCGATCGCCGTGTAGATGTTGTCGGGCAGGTAGCGTTCGGCTGTCCGGAGATTTTTAATCTTGGCGGTCTCGCCTTCCAATCCGGTCTTGAAAATGGAATACATCACCAGATAAGGATTGGCGTCGGGTGCGACGGCGCGCACTTCGGTGCGCATGCTGCGCTCGTTGCCAATCGGGATGCGGATCATGGCACCCCGGTCCACCGCCGACGCTTTCAGTTGGTTGGGCGCCTCAAAGTGCGGATCGAGGCGGCGATAGGCGTTGACGCTGGAATTGAACACCAGGCAGAGGTCATTTCCGTGCGTCAGAATGCGGTCGAGGAACTCATAGCCGAATTTGCTGAGCTTCTCCTCGCCCTTGGGATCCCAGAACAGATTCTTGCCGTTCTGGCTGACAGAGACGTTGGTGTGCATGCCGCTGCCGTTGACGCCCACCACCGGCTTCGGCAGGAAACTGGCGGTCAATCCCATATTCCGTGCCACCTGGCGGCAGACCAGCTTGTAGAGCTGTATGTGGTCGGCGGCAGCCACTACTTCCGCGTACCCGTAGTTGATCTCAAACTGCGAAGGCGCGACCTCGGGATGGTCCTTCTCGTTTTGGAAGCCCATGGAACGCTGCACTTCGGCGACGGTATCAATAAACGTGCGCAGCGGGTCGCCCGGCAACGAATGGTAATAGCCGCCGGTATTGACGTACTCGAATTTGCCCGTCTGGTAATACGTGCGCTCGGCCTCGGGCCCTTGGAACAGGAAGCCCTCGATCTCATTGGCGGCGTTGCAGGTATAGCCGTGCTTCTTGTGCAATCCGTTGGCAAACAGCTTCAGCATGCTGCGGATGTCGGCAGTGTAGGGCTCGCCATTCTTGTCAATGACTTCGCCAAAAACGAGCACCTTGCCCGGTCCGAACACATCCGCCGGTCCCCAGTAGAAGGCCCCCCAGTCAATGCCTAGCCGCAGATCGCTTTCCCGCTGCGCCGTGAAGCCGCGAATCGACGAACCGTCAAAGGTCAGGTTGTCGTAGCTCTTCAGCAGGAATTTCTTGTCATAGTCGAGCATGTGCAGACGGCCTTCCAGGTCGCTGAACATCACGGTCACGGCCTTGATGCGCGCTTCGTCGGCCAGATACTTCAGCCGCTCTTCCTGAATTTTTTGAGGAGACACGCGGTCCAGGCGCTGCTTCTTCGCCTTCAGATTCATCTCTTCCAGTTCGTCGTAGGGGATCGCTAGAAAATTCCGCAGTTCAGTTGACATGGCTCTCCTTGTTCATCCGCTTCTCGGGAATCAGATTGAGTTTGCCGGGGGATGACCTGAAAGGGTAAACCTTCGGACGCAACCAGACCAATAGAAATCGGTTATAGCAACCATTAGCTTTCCAATTTGCATCAGGAACGGTGCAGAACTGGCTTCTGCCTTCTGGCCACTAGCTTCTGGTTAGTGAAGTCCTTCTCTCTGCGACCTCGGCGTCTCGGCGGTAGAACCTGCTCTCTCCATGAAATAATCAAACCCGAGGAACTGCCCTTGAGCTGTGCGATCTGTAACGAACGAAAAGAAAAACGGTTTTGTCCGGCTGTACACGGGAAAATCTGCCCGCAGTGCTGCGGCGAGCAGCGCGAGGTGACGCTCGACTGCCCCAGCGACTGTCCCTATCTGCAGCAGGCGCGCGAACACGCGAAAGCGCACAGCGAACCGCCGACCGGAAGTGAGCGCGAGGCTCTGTTTCCCGAGGTTGAGATCACCGAGCAGTTTCTCCACGACCGCGAGCATCTGATCCTGGGACTCAGCTTCGCGCTGGCGAAGAGCGCCCGCGCCGATCGCTCGCTACTGGACCGCGATCTGATCACGGCTGTCGGTTCGCTGGCCAAGAGCTATCAGACGCTGGTGAACTCCAGCCTCATCTACGAGCCGCCGACCGCCAACGTGGCGCACCAGGCGATCGCTCGCGAGGTCGAGACCATGGTCCGCGAATTTCGCGAGGCCGAGCAGCAACACCTTGGAGAAATACCCAGCCATATGCGGCTGCGGGATTCTGATGTGCTGAAAGCGCTGGTCTTCCTCTTGCGCCTGGGCTTCGGACGCACCTCCGGCAGGCCGAAGTCACGGGCCTTCATCGATTTCCTGTTGGCGCAGTTCCCCGAAAAGCACTCGGCCATCGCAGGGCCAGAAGAGGCCGCGAGCCGAATCGTGATCCCGTAAGAAGCCGCTGCGCTCACGCCACGCCACCCGATTAACTAAGATGTCATCCGGAGCGCAGCCCAGGCTTTGGGGTCAGAGCCGCCGCACCGTCTGCCCGCCGCCCAAGGCTGCCAACAGCTCCCGCGCAGTTTTCCCGAGTCCGGGATGGCGTACCTCCGGCGCGATCTCGACCAGCGGTTGCAGAACAAACCGCCGCTGGTGCATGGCGGGATGCGGAATTTTCAGGCCCGGTTCATCCACCACGCAATCCCCAAACAGCAGCACGTCAATATCAATGTTGCGCGCACTTTTTTCACGCATACGGAGGCGGCCCATCGAAGCTTCGACTTGCAACACAACCTTGAGCAATTCTCGTGGCGTCTTATCCGTTTCGATCGCCGCCACGCAGTTCAGAAACCATGGCTGATCCGGGACGTCCACCGGTTCGGTCTCATACAGTGCCGAGACCGCCAGCAATCGGCCCGCAGCGCCTAATTGTTCGACTGCCGCGTGCAGGTTGGCCGCTCGATCTCCCAGATTCGATCCCAGCGACAGATAAGCGGTTTCGCCCACCCCAATAGTCTCGCGGCAAAAGACGCTGGAATCCAGCCAAAACTGACGGCAACGGAGCGACGGTTGATTTTCTAGCCTTGGACTTACAACCAACGCTGCGGGTTTTCGCTATGCCGTTGGACCCTCCCGCCCCGGTACCAAGGTCACTTTCCTGGCGTCTCAAGTACCGCTAGTATCGAAAAAGTCATGAATCTGGACTCTCTTCTCATCAGCGGAGACGCCGATTTGCTCGGCGTGTTGCGTCCTGCGCTCGAGAACGTCTCGGTGGATGTCCAGGTTTGTGCCGGATCCAAGCCCGGAAACGATCTGCTGGCGAAGCGCAAGTACGATGCGGTCATTATCGATTGTGACGATCTGGAAGACGGCGTTAGTCTTCTGCAAGGCCTGCGCCAAACCCAAAGTAATGCCAAGACCGTGGCCTTTGCGGTGGTGAATGGGAAGACGACCACGCAAGAGGCGTTTCATTCCGGCGCCAACTTCGTTCTGCAGAAGCCGCTAACTCCGTTGCACGCCACGCGCTGCCTGAATGCCGCTCTCAATTTCATGTTGCGGGAGCAGCGCCGCTACTACCGGCATCCGGTGGAGATCCCCTTGCGGATCGCCCTGGCCCCCGACCAGGAACTCACTGCCACAACGACCAACCTGAGCGAGGGAGGCATGGCCATCCGTGTCATCGGCAAGTTGCTCCAGGGTGCGGCGGTGCGGCTTCGCTTCACCCTTCCCGGCGTCAACACGTCGCTCGAACTGAAAGGCCAGATCGCCTGGGCTGATGGAACCGGCCACGCCGGCATCCGCTTCGTTGAGGTCCCGCAGAGCTCGCAATACCAGCTTGAAAAGTGGCTGACCGACTACTTACGAAACGAAATACCCAAACGCCTGCAAGGCTACGCGGCGCTTCGCTAATCAATCAATTCGCCTCTGGCTACTTCGCTTCCCGGCAACGTTTTCAGAAATTGAACGCTCCCGGCATCCAGCTTGTAACTTGCGCCCCGTTCCCACTGTGGCACTGTAGAGACGCGGCTTGCCGCGTCTCCGTCGATCTCATGATCACACTGGAAGAACGAATCGCCAGAACCCAGCGGTTGTTGCGCCGCCTGGAAGAGGACCAGCCGTATTTGCACGCGCGCTTGTCCGCGCTCAGCGCCGAATATCGCCAGAGCGCGAATGCGTTCGCCGACCGCGTCCGCGCCGAAGCCGAAGCCGAACTGCAGCGCCTGTTGGCAGAACGCGGATCGCAGTCCGAATGGAATACGCCTCAGCTCGCCGACTGAAGAAAGGTCTTAGGTGTCAGGTCTTAGGTCTCAGGAAGAACAAAGACCTAAGACCTAAGACCTGAGACGTGAGACCTTCATCCGCGCCTAGATGCTGAGACTGGCCCCTGACGCGAGCGCCGGCACCGCGGGTTCGTCTTCCAGCGCTGTTTCTTCCCAGTACGACCGGTCGCGCAAAATGCGCGACACGAGCGCCGTATGCATGGCGTGGCCGGCGCGGTCCGCGACCACCGAGCCCAAAATCTGTTTTCCAATCAGCGCCAGGTCGCCAATCAGGTCGAGAACTTTGTGGCGGACAAACTCGTCGGAAAAGCGCAGCGGCGGGTTCAGCACTTCCTCGCGGTTCAGCACAATGGCGTTTTCGGTAGAGGCGCCGCGAATCAGTCCCTGCTGCCGCATGGCATCGGCTTCATGCAGGAATCCGAAAGTGCGCGCCGGCGCAATCTCCTTCAGATAACTGCCATTGGTCAGCCGCACACAGAAACTCTGCTTGCCAATGAGCGGATGAGGAAAGTTGATGGAATACGAAACCGAATAGGCGTCGGAAGGATACACGGCAATAAATTTATCGCCCTCGCGCAACTCAATCTCACGCACGATTCGAAGATACGTGCGCGCCTTGCGCAGTCGCCGAATACCGGCCTTTTGAATCATTTCGACAAACGGACTGGCGCTGCCATCCAGAATGGGCAATTCCAGATTGTCCAGTTCGACAATGGCGTTGTCGATGCCGATGCCGATAAACGCCGAGAGCAAGTGCTCGGTGGTGGAGATGAGCACGCCCTTTTTCATTAAGCTCGTGGCGTAACTGACGCGGGCCACATTGCGTCCGCTGGCTTCGATCGCAAAGCCGTCGAGATCAGTGCGGCGGAACACGATTCCCGTTCCGGCACCGGCGGGCAGAATCCGCAGGCTCACCGGAGCGCCGCTGTGCAGACCCACTCCAGTGCAGGTCACCGCGGCACGAATTGTTTGCTCGTGCGTCAAAGGAAAGATGATGTAAGTCTTTTGCTATGTATCAGCTTACCGTGACGGGAAGACTTCTGTATGTGGTAAAAAAGCAACACTCCGTGGCTCGAACGGCCATTGAAAAGGCTAACTTGTTCAGTGAGTTATAGATGATTAGGGATGTCAAGAGAAGAACTTGGGCCCGTTTCACGGTACTTAAGTAAGGTTCGACCAAAACTCCTAGTGTTTCTTCAGCGGTTTCTCAGGATCGTAGGTCACTGCCGCTTCGAACAGCGAATCCTCGAGCTTCAAGTTGTAGCTGGCGGTGTTGATGAAGCGCTGTTGCGAAGTTTCTCCGTTGAAATAACGGGTGATGGAATGAGGCGTCCAGATTCCCTGCACCAGTTTGTAACTGTCGTAAACCTCGTCTTCCACGTTCTTCTGTTTGTCCTTCGGATCGCGCCATGAATAGCTGATCTTGATCGGATAGTGCGTATTCAGGTCGAGGTAAACACTCACCGAATCATTCTGGCTGTTGAGCAGCGTGACCCCTTCGCATACCTTGCCACTGACGACCGATTGCCCCTCGTAAAACCAAGCCACATTCGGATCGCGGATCCACTTGCGGAAAATCCATTCGAGCGAGTGCTGGCGGCGGCGGAGATAGTTCTCCAAATCCAGCTTGTCCTGCGCCGCCGTTCCCTTGTACGTTTCCTCGTATCCTTTGTCGCCATTGTGAATCAGGACAAGATCGATCTTCTTGGACTTGACGCCGCCGACGTCAATTGCCCCGGGTATGATGTGAATGTCTTTCAAGCGGAGGACTTCGAACCGGTCCTTGTCCGGATACTGGACATAATAGTTGTAGGGAATCCCCGTGCTGTTGGTGTGCCCGTGATAGAGCGGATAGTAACGGCCCGTCTCACTCCTGTTTTCGTAAGTGAGGTAGGGTTGCCCGCCCAGAGCCTGAATCGTCTGATCGATAACCGCCCGCGCCTGGCGAGCATTGTCGGAGTCGTTCAGGTTGACGGGCGCGGCGGGCTGTCCCGTCAACGGAGCCCGCGGTGGCGGCGCTTCCCCAGCCTGGGCAAACGCCAGTCCCGATAGCAGCAAAATGGAAAAAGAACGATGCATACCTATCTGGTTAGAAGCGGTCCAGCTGATTTTAGCTGTACCTCGGAAACTCGCCGTCGCACTTCGTGGCGCTGCTGACCTTCACCCCACCAGGACCGCGCCACCGTTCACGTTGAAAACCTCGCCCGTGATGAATCCAGCATAAGGCGTGCACAGGAACAGAATCGGCCCGGCAATCTCGTCCGGCGTTCCCACACGTCCCAGAGGAATGGCTCGAAAAACTTTCTCGCGCGTCGGCGGGTCACTCAGCGCCGGCGCCGCCATATCCGTGGCCACCCATCCCGGAGCCACGCAATTGATATGGATGTTGTCGGGCGCCAGTTCCGTCGAAAGCCCCTTCACCATGCTGATCAGCGCGCCTTTCGAAGCCGCATAGTCGCAGTGGAAAGCTTCGCCGCGCTGGCCGGCAGTCGAACTCACCAGCACGATATGCCCGCCGCCACCCTGCTTCTTCATCTGCCCGACCGAATGCTTGACCAGCGCAAACACGCTGTCCAGATTCACGGCAATCGTGCGGTGCCATTGTTCATCGGACATGCGGTCAATAGGAGCGTCCTCCGGCGGCCAGATGCCGTGATTCGCGACCAGAATGTCGAGGCGCCCGAAAGCCGAGATCGCGGACGACACGAGTTGCTGAGCCGCCTCCGTGGTCGAAAGATCACATTGCACCGCGCGACAGTTTTCCGCCCCACATTCCCGCACCAGCGCTTCAGCCTGGCCTTTCGCCAACTGATAATTGAAGACGACTTTCGCGCCCGCTGTCACAAACATCCGCACCGTCGCCGCGCCGATCCCGCGCGATCCGCCGGTAATAAGAGCCACTTTGGAGTTGAGAGTCAGATTCACAATGGATACAAGTATCGCACGCCAAACCCGGTTAATCGGGTGGCGTTTGGTTTGCTAATAGCCCGGCAAAACCCTAATCCGCCATCATTCCGTTACCGGCAATTCCAAAAAGCTCGGGTGCTCCGCATCGTGATACACGGTGATATGGGCGGTGTGCGCGTATTTTGCGGTTTCATCGGCGACCACTCCGCCGCTGTTGTAGTTCTTCTCTAAGCTCCGAGTATTGGGCGAATCCAGCACAAGTCGAATCCGGCTCCCCTTGGCAATGCGCCGTGAAAACCACGTGAATCCAGAAAATTCGTAACGTTCGATGGCCCCTGCCTTCACCAGTTTCGCTTCGCTCTTGGATTCGCGGTAACGAGCCCTCATCAAGTCGCCGGAGAGTTGCACCGAGCTGCCGTCCGCCTTGATCTCGGAGATCGAGACTTCGAAATCCGTATCCGGAACATCTATTGCGATCCACGCCACCAGCTTTGGCCATCCACTGATTTCGGTGTCTTTGGCGAACGGATCGCTCTGATAAATTACTCCATTGCCCCCCAGCGCAAGAGCCGGGCGCTGATCGACAAGATAGTTGGGATTCTCCGCCGCGTCGAGTTCGCTGAGCCGCGTATCCAGCGGGTCATAGACGTACCGATCCAGCGTCGAAGAATGCGGCTTGCTGTCCGAGAGCACACCGGAATGGAAAACATCGCTGGCGTGTCCGTCTTGCGAGTCCAGATAAAAAACGCGCTTGGAGGTGGCAATGGAGTCCACCGAGTCGGCATACTTCCACACCTCCGCGCCTGCGCCCATCACGTAATAAGCGACTCGCTTCTTCAGGAACTCCGGCTTGCTGCCATCTTTGAGGGTCCAGTCATACCACTCGATGTGCAGCTTGTTAAGATCCACCAGGCTGCTCTCGCCGAAAGTCAGCCCCCCGACTTCCTTCTTGGGCGTGCGCGTACCCGCATGGTCCCACGGGCCGATGATCAGGTAGTGCCGCTGCTTCGCGTCTTCATTCCCGTATTTCATGTGATCGCGGTAGTAGACCATCGCGCCGGGCTGGTCACCGTCGTAGCTGCCGGTGATGGTCAGGATAGGAACGTGAATCTGCTGATACTGGGCGGGCGTGATCTCAAGCCGCTGGTAGTAAGCATCGACTTCGGGATGCTGAATCCACTGCTGGAAAACTGTGGTCTGGTTGCCGACAATCTTGTCCAGATCGCGGAAGGGACGATGTCCGAGGTACATTTCGCCAAATTTTTCGGTCCAGAAAGAAGAGTCGCCAAATAGATTAGCGTTCCCCGTATCGCCGCTGGTAAAGGTCAGCCATTGCATGATATAGGACGAGAAGATGTTGTGAAATGCCGGAAAATCCACGCCGACATGAGCTGCCGCTGCGGGAACAGTAGTTGCCAGATGCGGTGGGGCCTCACGCAGCGTCATCCACTGATCGAAGCCTGCATAGGAACCGCCCCACATCGTGATCTTGCCATTCGACCAAGGCTGCTTGGCCAGCCATTCCACGACGTCAAAGCCGTCCCGTGGCTCCTGAAAGAAAGGATCGAACTTGCCTTCCGAGTTTCCCCGGCCGCGCACATCCACAATGGCAAACACGTAGCCGTGTTGTGCGAAGTAGGATCCGCGCTCGTGGTAACTGTCGCTGATGTAGGGAGTCAGCTCGAAAATCACCGGCAACGGGTCCTTTTGTTCGTGCGGACGGTAGACAGTAGCATTCAGCCGGACTCCGTCCCGCATGGGAATCTTTATCCCCCAGGTAAGGTCAAAGGCCTTAGCCGGTTCAACTTTCCTTTCGTCCGCGAAAACAAAAGCGGAAGAAAGAAGTATGACGCAGCCAAAAGCCGAAGCGACAACTGCAGAGCGGCGCAAGATCTTCATAAGGTTCTCCGCGAATGGGCCAGTGTAGCGGAGAACCAGCATTGCGCCAAGAATAGGATTGCACAAAAAAGAAAGGCGGCCGGATGGCCGCCCTCTGAGAACTGAGAACTTCTTTAAGCCGTCGCCGGCCGCTCGCCCGTCTTGGCGGGCGCACGTTCCGGTTTCAACACTTGCTGCACACTGTCGTCGGTCTTGGCCGGGAGCGGCTTGATCGGCGGCAGGTTTTGTCCATCGACCAGCAGCTTGATCTCCGAGGCGTCCAGCACCTCGCGTTCGATCAGCGCCTGCGCAATCAGGATCAGCGTTTCGCGCTTCTCCGTCAGGATGCCCTTCGCCGTCGTGTAGCCCTTGCTCACCATCTTCCGGACTTCTTCGTCGATCTGGATGGCGGTAGCTTCGCTATAGTCGCGGTGTTGCGCGATCTCGCGTCCCAGGAAAATCTGCTCTTCCTTCTTGCCGAAGGTTAGCGGCCCCAGATCGCTCATGCCCCACTCGCACACCATCTTGCGCGCCAGTTCCGTGGCCCGCTCAATGTCGTTGCCCGCACCCGTCGACATCTGGTTCAGGAAAATCTCTTCCGCAATGCGCCCGCCCATCAGGATGGCGATCTGCGTATCGAGATAGTTCTTGTAGTAGTTGTGGCGATCGTCCACCGGCAACTGCATGGTCAAACCCAGAGCCATGCCGCGCGGAATGATGGTGACCTTGTGCACCGGATCGGAGTGCGGCAGCATGGCCGCCACCAGCGCGTGCCCGGCCTCGTGGTACGCCGTGTTCTTCTTCTCTTCATCGGAGAGCAGAAGCGACTTGCGTTCCACGCCCATCAGAACTTTGTCCTTGGCGAGCTCAAAGTCATACATCAGCACGGCCTTGCGATTCGGACGCGCCGCCGCCAGCGCCGCTTCATTGACCATATTGGCCAGATCGGCGCCGGAAAATCCCGGTGTGCCGCGGGCCAGAACCGACAAATCAACGTCGTCGGCAAGAGGAATCTTGCGGGTGTGCACGCGCAGAATTTCTTCGCGTCCGCGAACATCGGGACGATTTACTACCACGCGCCGGTCAAAACGCCCCGGTCGCAGCAGCGCCGGATCAAGTACATCCGGACGATTCGTCGCGGCCATCAGGATGACGCCGTCGTTCGATTCGAAGCCGTCCATCTCAACCAGCAGTTGATTCAAAGTCTGCTCGCGCTCGTCGTGTCCACCGCCGAGGCCAGCACCGCGGTGACGTCCAACCGCGTCAATTTCGTCGATGAAGATGATGCAGGGAGCGTTCTTCTTGCCTTGTTCGAACAGGTCGCGCACGCGGCTAGCGCCCACGCCCACGAACATTTCCACGAAGTCCGACCCGGAAATGGAGAAGAAGGGAACATTCGCCTCGCCCGCCACCGCGCGCGCCAGCAAGGTCTTGCCCGTTCCCGGAGGTCCAACCAGCAGCACGCCCTTGGGAATGCGTCCGCCCAGCTTTTGGAATTTTTGCGCCTCGCGCAGGAACTCGATAATTTCGCGAAGTTCTTCCTTCGCCTCATCCACGCCCGCCACGTCCTTGAACGTGATCTTTTTCTGCTGCATGGAGAGCAGCCGCGCCCGGCTCTTTCCGAATGACAGCGCCTTGTTTCCACCTGTCTGCATCTGCCGGATCATGAAGAACCAGAGCGCGCCCAGCAGCACCAACGGCAGCAGATTCAGAATCCAGCTCGGCCAGGTGCCGTTGCTGATGTCCTTGAAGCCGTACGGGACACCCTTATCCGTCAGCTTCTTGTACATCTCCGGATAGCTCCCCGGCGGCACGGTGGTATGAAACGGCGCGTCGGGGTTCTTGAACTTCCCCTTCGCTTCCTGGCCAATAAACATCACGTCGTGGATGTTGCCCTGGTCCACGTCGGCCATGAATTCAGAAAAGCCGATTTCTTTTTCTTTCTGGGCATTGCTCCCGGTTTTCACCACCTGCCAGAGCAGGAAGGCCGAGACCACAATGACCGCCCAGAAAAGTACTGTTTTGATCGTTGAATTCACCTAAAACTCCTCAAAGTGCAGCCCTATCTCCGCCAAAAGAAGAAACCGCCTCTACAGATGATATTAGATGCCCGAGGCGGCAAATCGACTTAGAAAAGACTACCCCTCTTGCATTCTAGACCTTTTCCAGGGAAAACGGGGAACCAGAAGGAAGTGACAGAAGTCACGGGCCAAAGCGCGATTTAGATTCCTGAAGGGGCCCTGGATTCGACGGTCCGTCTCTACCCGAGGTCCGCCTCTGCATCTGGCGGATCATGAAATACCACAAAGCTCCCAGAAGGATCAGGGGTAACAGGTTGAGGATCCAGTTCTCCCCACTCTGTTCCGTTGCCCCTTTGAACCAGACTTCTACTCCGTGTTGCTGAAGGGCATCGAGCATTGCCGCATTGTTTGTTGGCGCAACAACGCGAAAATCGCCGCCCCTGGCGCCGGACCCACGAACCAAATTGCCCGCAATCGTGACTTTACTGACTTGGCCGTTCGCAACCCTTGCCAGGAACTCGGTATAGCTAATCTCAGGAACTGCCTGAACCGTGCTGCGGGTCTTCACCACCTGCCAGAGCAGAAATGCAGAGACAACGATGATCAACCAGAAAAAAGCTGCCTTCGCTGCATTCATCTCGACACCGCTCTAGGTACTCGCCGCCACATACGGCAAGTTCCGTCCCGTCTGCTCCGGACTACCCAATCCATAGCCGCAAAGAAACGCGTCATCCACCAGAAATCCGAAGTAGTCCGGCTGCAGCGGCACCCGGCGCGCCGCCTGCCGATCCAGCAGCGTAACCAGCTTCACCGAAGCCGCGCCCCGCCCGCGCAGGTCATTCATCAGGAACTCGCTGGTCACTCCCGAGTGCACCAACCCTTCGACCAGCAGCACATGCTTGCCCGCAATCGCCAGTTCGTGGCTGAACAGAATCTCCAACACTGCGGATTCGCCCCGCTGGCTTTGCTTGTAGGTCGGCTTGATAAAGGTGCAGATAATCGGTACATCGATCGCCCGCACCAGGTCGGCCATGAACAGGAAGCTGTTTTCCAGAATCCCCAGCGCGATCACGGTCTGGCCGCGATAGTCATCGGAAATCTGCCTTCCCAGTTCGCGAACTCTTTTCTGAATTTGGTCGGCCGAGATCACCTGGCGCAACCCGGCATGCGGCGAAACAGTCATAGCGAAAGTGGCGCCTCCGGCGTGGGAACGCTACAGCAATATTCCAACGCAGTAACTCTCTCTAATGATGGCATGTTACATCATGCCCGCAATCTCCCGAATCCAAATCGCTTTCGAAGCCCCTGCCGGCGCCCGAAAAGCGGCCGGAACCGCAAACCCCCGCATCCAGACGAGCCCGCGGCCTTCGGCGACCGCAACCGGCCAGAGCTTTTTCTGCGCTCCGGTAGCATGGCAGCCGCTCAATAGCTCCTTAACCTTCTTTGCCTCCGCCGTGTGCGACGGCCAGTAACGATCCCCCGCCCGCCAGTTGCGGATCAGCACTTCCTTCGGCATGACCCCCAGATCCAGCAACTGCCCACGCCCATCCTCCGGAACGCTGCCCGCATCCACCACCCGGGCTTCGATCGAAGCGCCCAGTTCGCGAACCTTCACCGCGCCCGGAACGGCTAACGCGTACTGATAATCTGCCGTTTCGCCGCCCCCCACTGCAGGTTCCGATTCGCAGAGAAGTTCCTGTCGCCCACGCCGAAGATTCCGCCGATTGGGCAGCTCCATCTTTTTGCCCGCCGGACCCCGCACCAATTCCAGCGCCTCCTCAATCAGCCGGAACGAAATATTCAAATCGCGAGCATTCGCTCTCAGCCACGCGCGCACCAGCCGTCGCTGCACCGCCAGAGGAAGCGCCAGCAGCGGCCCCACCTGTAGAGACGCGGCTTGCCGCGTCTCAGCAGCGCCACAGTCCCGCGCCGCGATCTCGGGATGCACGCGCTCCCAATACTCCTCCTCGGCCCGCGCAATTTCAGCCAGCTCACCCATGTGTTCGATGGCGGCTTCGCCAAATTCTTGCCCGATGATCGGCAGCAGCCGATGACGCACGCGATTCCGAAGAAACGCAGTGTCCCGATTCGATGAATCATCGCGCCAGCTTTCGCCCCGCTCGCGCAGAAATTCCAGCAACCGATCGCGCCGGAAGCCCAGCAGCGGCCGCACCACCTCGCCCAACACGCGCCCTTGCTCCTCGAAGACAATGCGCGGATGAATTCCCGCAAGTCCCCGAATCCCGGTACCACGAAAAATACGGAGCAGCACCGTCTCCGCCTGATCGTCAAGCGTGTGCGCCGTAGCAATTTTCGAAATGCGGCCGTCCTGCGCCAACTGGCGGAAAAAACCGTAACGCAGTTCGCGCGCCGCCGCCTCCATGCCGGAACCGACGCCGCCGTCCACCCGCGCTTCCCGCACATAAAAATCGAGCCCATGCTGCCGCGCCAGCTTGGCGACGAAGCGCTCGTCCTCGTCCGATTCTTCTCCACGCAGCTTGTGATTCACGTGCGCGACCGACAGCACGATCCCCAGCTCGGCCCGCAATTCCAGCAGCAGGCAAAGCAAAGCCACAGAATCGGCCCCGCCGGAGACCGCCACGGCCACCCGGTCCCCCGCCCGCATCGACTCCTGCTTCCGAATTGTCTTTAACAGCTGCTCCGCCAGCGCATGCACAGAGAAATGGTACCGGAAATCAGTTCCCAGTTCCCAGTTCTCAGTGGCAACGATTTGCTGAGAAACAGTTTTCTGCTATGCTGTCCCGCAAATGTGGGGGGCTTCTCGCTGGACTGCTAGATTTCTGCTGCTGGTCATGGTCGCTCCGGCCCTCGGGCCGCTGGCGATGGCGCAGTGTGCTCAACCAGCGGCCATGCGCTGCTGCATGCGCCAGTCCGCACATTCGGCGCCACCCGCCGTGCAATGCCATCATGCGATGGCACAGTCGTCCCGGTCCGAATCATCCGAAGCGTCGTTGCAAGCCACCAGTGACGGCAACTGCTGCCAGAACCATTGCTGCTGCGGCGCAACCACCTCCGAGTGGGCGCGCCCTGCTTCCGGTCTGCCGTCTTTCATAAGTCTCGCGACCGAACCCGTGCCCCCGTCAGAAGACGCGGTTCTTCCCTCAAGCGCTATCTCGCGACCAGATTCCGCCCGCGCCCCACCCCGCAGCTAGGCCCTCGTTCCGAACCCAGAAATAGCGACTCCGCTACGAGCCTCGGGCTGCGAGCGAACCTAACCGTTTGCTTGCAGCTCGTCGCTCGAGGCTCTTAACACGGCAAATACATTAAGGACAAGACATGACTCGCCTCAAGCTGCTCGCATTCGCTGCTTTCCTGATGATAACGCCCGCAGCGCTCGCCAACGTTTACGGCGCGATTCGCGGCGTCGTGCACGACCCGCAGCATCGCCCCATTCAGGACGCCATGGTGATGCTCAAAGCAAAATCGTCGGACTGGGCAAAGAGTGTCACTACCAACGCCACCGGCGAATTCCAGTTCAACGCCGTCCCGCTCGGCGATTATTCCGTCAGCGTCGCCAGTCAGGGTTTCGCGCAAACCTCACAGGATGTCACCGTCGTCTCGGGAACTGTGCCGGTCGTCCACTTCCAACTGCAGGTGGCCTCCGCAAAGGAAAAAGTCACCGTCTCCGCTGCGCCAGCGGTGGTCGCCACTGACAGCTTCACTCCCACCACCCTGGTCAGCCGTCTCGACATCGAGCGCACTCCCGGAGCCGACGGCGCCAACAGCATGGCCATGATCACCGACTACGTCCCCGCCGCTTACGTCACGCACGACATGCTCCACATGCGCGGCGGCCACCAAACCACCTGGCTCCTCGACGGCATTCCCGTCATCAACACCGCCATCGCGCAGAATCTTGGTACTCAGTTCGATCCCAAAGACATGGATTACGTGGAAGTTGATCGTGGCAGCTATGGCGCCGAGTTTGGCGACCGCACCTATGGCGTTTTCAACGTCGTGCCCCGCACCGGCTTCGAGCGCAACAACCAGGCCGAACTCACCGTCACCGCCGGCAACTTCTACCAGACCGACGACGCCCTCAGTTTCGGCAGCCACACCGAACGCTTCGCCTATTACGCCAGTGTCAACGCCAACCGCAGCAATCTCGGCCTGCAGCCGCCTGTCCCCCAGGTTGTGCACGATGCGGTCAACGGCGTCGGCGGCTTCGGATCTTTTATCTACAACCTCAATCCTTCCAACCAGCTTCGCCTCATGACCTCGCTCCGCCGCGACTACTTCCAGATCCCCTACGATCCCTTCCCCAATGACATCGAGAACAACCCGGCGAGCGGTCAGTACTCCCCCAGCATCGGACTGCGTGATGGCCAACATGAGGCCGATGCCGGAGTCCTGTTTACCTGGGTCCACACTTTCAACTCGCATCTCATGACCACTGTTTCTCCTTTCTATCACTACAACAGCGGCGACTACGCCAGTAAGCCCAACGACACTCCCATCGCCACCACGGAAGACCGCGCCTCCACCTATGTTGGAGGTCAGGCCACCTTAGCCGCCAACTACAAAAAAAACGACCTGCAGGTGGGATTCGTCAGCTTCTACCAGGGCGATAACCAGTTCTTCGGCGCCATCTTCAATGACGGTAGCGGAAACTCGCCCATCGCCGATCCCGAGCACCCCACCGCCAACCTCGAAGCCTTCTACATCGACGACAAATTCAAACCCTTTTCCTGGCTGACGCTCTCCGCCGGCATGCGCCCAACGCGATTCTCCGAAGGAAGCTTTGCCGCCACTTCGACCGCGCAGCCTGTCGACGAGTCCGCGATCAGCCCCCGTTTCGGCGCCACCGTCACCATCCCTCGTCTGCGTTGGACATTCCGCGCTTTCTACGGGCACTACTATCAAGCCCCGCCAATCGAAACTGTTTCCGGTCCGCTGCTGCAGTACGTCAACCAAAACAACGTGGCCATCGTCTCGCTCCGCGGTGAGCGCGACGAAGAGCATCAGTTCGGCGTCACCATCCCCTACCGCGGATGGGTCCTCGATGCCGATAACTTTCAAACCAACGTCGCCAATTTCCTCGACCACAACAACATCGGAGCCTCCAACATCTTCTTCCCCATTACTGTTTCCCAGGCCTTAATTCGCGGATGGGAACTCACCCTGCGCTCTCCCCGCTTCGCTCACCGCGCCCAGGTTCATCTTGCCTATTCCAACCAGATCGCCGAGGGCAGCGGCACTATCACCGGCGGCCTCACCGATTTCACGCTCGCTCCCGGGCTCAGTCCGCTCGACCACGATCAGCGCAACACCCTCAATGTAGGAGGCGATGTCAGCCTCCCCTGGCGCTCCTATGCCTCTACCAATGTTTATTACGGCTCCGGCTTCAGCAACGCTTTCCCCGGCGCGCCCTATCCGGGAAATTATCTGCCGCAGCACACCACCTTCGATCTGTCGCTCGGCAAAGACTTCGGGGAACGTTTCACCGCGTCCCTCACCGCCTTAAACGTAGCCAACCGCCGCACCGAGTACGACAACAGCCTGACCTTCGGCGGATACCACTGGAACCTGCCGAGGGAAATCTATGTCCAACTGCGGTTCCGGTTCCACTACTGAGATGTGAGTCGGTTGGGATGCACAAGCAGTTGGGTTGTTCCTTGAGACCTGACACCTGAGACCTGCTCTGCCGGTTTGACGCTATTCCGGTGCGCTCCGTATAATCTAGTGCGTCCACACCCTGATCAAGTCTCAGGTCTGATGACTGATAAGCTCGGGTTGCGATCCGTCTCGTTGAGCCCAGCGAGCTGGAAGCTTCCAGCATTCCTAAAATCCGAAGGAGTTCAAAAGGATCCAAATGATTAAGAAGTTTGCCCGCGTTACCGTTGCTGTATTGTTCGGCCTTTCCCTCTTGGCTCTGGCCCAAACCACCCCTGCTGCCGGCGCTCCCGCGGCGTCCACACCACCTGACTCGCCTTCGGCTGCTGCTCAGGCGGCGGTCAAGGCGACGGGAACCAAAGTCGGCACCATTAACATCGAACAGGCGATCTTCGCCTCTAACGAAGGACGGCGCGATTTCGAGGCGCTGAGCAAGAAATTTGAACCCAAGCAGAACGAGCTGAAGGGTTTGGCCGACGAAATCGACAGCCTCAAGAAGCAGCTGAATGCCCAGCAGGACAAGCTGAATGACGAATCGCGCGACAAGCTGGTCAAGCAGATCGAGTCGAAGCAGAAGAGTTTCGATCGCGCCACTCAGGACGCACAGGAAGATTTCCAGGGCCAGCAGGGCGAAATCGGCAACAAGATCCTCACCAAGATGGCTCCACTCATCGTGAAGTACGCCAGCGACAGCGGCTACGGCATGATCCTGGATACTTCCCAACAGTGGCCGCGTGGTCCGGTGATCTGGTATGGGCCAGCCGTTGACATCACGGCGCCAATCGTGGAAGCCTATAACGCTCAATCCGGCGTGCCGGCTCCCGCTGCGGGAAGCACAGCGCCCAGGCCCGCGGCAAAACCCGCCACCAAGCCGGCTGCGACTACTCCGCCGAAACAGTAGCGACACCGCTCGAGGAGTTTCAGTTCCACGTTATTGATTAAGACCGCGTGCAGACGCGGTCTTTTTTTATTTGCCTTTCTTGCCGCTCAGGATCAAATCGCAAGCCGCAGGTGTCTGTAGGGGTAACGGGCCCCGTAGTGGAGGAACACTATATGTTCAGCACACTTGAAAGCACTTGGGACCAGTCTGCCAGTCGGGGACGAGCTACGCTCGTTTCCTTCAGTATTCAGGCTTTTAGCCTCGGCCTGCTGATCGCAATCTCGATGTTCTGGGTTGAGCGGCCTCCGCAGGTGCGCTGGTTGCAAATATCGGCGCCTGCATTTATACCACCGGCGGCACCACAGGTTGTGCGCTCGAATCACAACGCCGGCGCGGCCAGCGACCCGCGTTCAGGCCAGGTCATCGCCCCACGAGTGGTCCCTCGTGAAACATTGAGAATCAACGATGCGGGATCGGTTGCACCCTCCCCGGACTTCCCCACCATTGATACCGGATCAGGGCACCGACCAAGCGTTGGCGTTCTCCACGGCCTCGGAGACAGCATCCCCATAGTGATTCCGCCGCGCCCGCCGGTTGCGAAGCCCCTGCTTGTCTCGCACTGGGCGGAAGGCAACCTCATCTACCGCGTGCAGCCGGTCTATCCCCCATTAGCGCGCGAGGCGCGCATTCAAGGCACGGTTGAATTGCGGGCGATTGTCAGCAAGGCCGGGACGATCGAGAATCTGGCCGTGGTCAGCGGACACCCCATGCTGGTCAAGTCGGCGCTGGAAGCAGTCCGGCAATGGCGCTACCGTCCATATCTGCTCAACAGCGACCCGATCGAGGTGGAGACGGACATTACGGTGAACTTCGTGCTATCGGGCAATTAGCGGCGAACCGATACTGAAGAAAGCCGCGAAGCGGCGCAAGAATGCAGCCCACGGCGCAAGCCGTGGGTAAAAAGTGAAACCAGAGCAAGCCCCAACGGGGCGAAAGAGAAGCTACGGCACACCCCTTTAGCGGCCGGCGGTGAAAGTCGACTTCACCACCGCCCTTACCATCAGCAGTTAACAGCGCGAAGCAGCGCGCTCGCTATAATCGGCTACGTGAACCCGCCGCGTCCCGATTTGTCGCACCTGCCCGACCGCCGCTCGCTGATTCTCGATGGCCGCACCTGGGCGGAAGTCTCTCTGGCTGCGCTGGGCGAAAATTTTCATGCCGTCCAAAAGCACGTCGGCGCAGGCGTCACCATTTGTGCCGTGGTCAAGGCCGATGGTTACGGCCACGGAGCCATCGAATGCGCCCTCGCGCTCGAAGCCGAAGGCGCGCCCTGGCTCGGTGTTACCGACGCCGCCGAAGGTCGCGCCCTGCGCAGCGCCGGCATCTGGACTCGCATCCTCCTCATGACCGGCATCTGGAAGGGTGAAGAGGATGGCATTGTCTCCCACAATCTCACGCCTACGATTTGGGAACCATGGCACGTCGAGCGCCTGGAAAAGGCTGCCAAGAAGCAGCAGATCAACCTGCCCGTGCACCTGAAAGTTGACACCGGCATGAATCGCCTCGGCACCAGGGTCGAGGACCTGCCTCAACTCTGCGAAAAACTCGCTGCGTGCGGACACCTGCACCTCGAGGGCGTGAGCACGCACTTCGCGTCGGCCGAAGTGCTGGATGCAGAAGACGCTCCGCGCCAGCTAAGACGATTTGAAGAAGCGCTCGCCGTACTTGCTGGCCATGGGTTGCACCCTCCGCTCGTGCACATGGGCAATTCCGCCGCCGTGAGCGCTCGTCCCGAAACCTGGAAGACCATGGTGCGTCCGGGCATTCTTCTCTATGGGTATTCGCTGCCTATTTTGCGCGGCGGCGAAATTATCGATGATTCTTCGCTCCCGCTCGTTCCGGTACTCACATGGAAAACGCGTGTTCTCACCATAAAGGATGTTCCGGCCGGAGAGGCGGTCGGCTACATGGGCAGCTACATCACGCGCAAAAGTACTCGCATCGCCGTGCTGCCGGTCGGTTATGCGGACGGCTATCCACGCCTGCTCTCCGACCGCGCCCGCGTGATCGTCCGCGGCGAGTACGCGCCCGTCGTAGGCCGTGTTTCGATGGACCTCACAACGGTCGACGTCGGCCATATTCCCGGCATTGCTGTAGGAGATGAAGTGATCCTGATCGGCGCCCACAAGGACAAGAGCGTCGATGCCGTCGAACTGGCTCGCCTCTGCGAGAGCGTTCCCTATGAAATCCTGTGCGGCATCTCGCAGCGGGTGCCGAGAGTGTATCGCTGAGCAGTCGGCATTCAGCACACGCATTAATGGTCGCCATCACCACCCTGCGAACGCGATTCGTATCAGGGTATCGCTTCAGCGATACCGGAGGTGCCCTCAAAACCTGATGCCCCTTTAGGAGCTGGCACCGAAAGAACTACTGAATGCCGACTGCCGACTACTGAGTGCCGAATTCTGCCGTTGAACTGACTCCGGTCGCCAATCGCGCTCCGTTGTTATATTTCTAGAAGAGACATGCCCTCGCGCTACGCGCAATGGATGTACAACTGGGAGACCCGGCTCACGTCGGTGGACAATAATCGCGTGGTGCGTCCGCTGGACTGGGGACTGGATTGGACCAAGAGCTGGCCCGGCCGCAACGGCGGTCCTGCCGGACAAAGTTCGCGCGATCTGCTGGAATATTTTTGCCGCTTCAACGACCGCATCATTCGCGCCAGCGACGATTTCTATTCGTACCAGAAGCCGTCGGATTTTCGCGTGGAGCGCCGCGAAGTTCAGGTCTTCAGCACGCGCGAAGTGCCCGACCCGCGCCTCGAAGAAAAAGTGCGCGGCACCCATGCCGAGTTTCTGCGCTTTACTTCGCCGGTCGTAACGCCTTATCCCGAAAATAATCTGGTGAACGCGCGCTGGTTTTCGGCCCGCGGCCGCCGCGCCGTGGTTCTGCTGCCGCACTGGAATTCCGACGCCATCTCCTACACCGCCCTCTGCCGCGTACTGAACTGGATGGGCATCGCGGTGCTGCGGCTGAGCATGCCGTATCACGACATTCGCCGCCCGGCCGAGGTCTACCGCGCCGACTATGCCGTTTCCGCCAACATTGGACGCACGCTCGATTCCGTGCGCCAGGGTGTGATCGATGTGCGCTGTTGTCTCGACTGGCTCGAAGCCCAGGGTTACAACCGGCTCGGCATCGTCGGCACCAGCCTCGGATCGTGCTATGCGTTCATCGCCGCCGCGCACGATCCGCGGATTCAGGTTGCCGCGTTCAATCACGCCTCGACTTACTTTGCCGACGTGGTGTGGCACGGCCAGTCCACGCGCCACATCCGCGAGGGCCTGGAAACGGCCATTAGCCTGGAAAACCTGCGAAACGTCTGGCGCGCCGTCAGTCCGATGGTGTACTTCGACAAATTCTCGCGCTGGCCGCGCCGCTCGCTCATTATCTATGCCAGGTACGACATGACCTTCCTGCCGGAATTTTCCCAGCAGGTGGTCGAGCAATTCCAGAAGCACAAACTGGATCACAAAGTAGTCGTGCTGCCCTGCGGCCATTACACCATGGGTGAGACGCCGTACAAATACATGGATGGGTGGCAGCTGGTCAGTTTTCTGCGGACGGCGTTCGACTAACTAATGAGTGCGAACCCTGCTCTCACCGAACCGAGGCTGTCGTGAGACGCTTTGGCCCGGCCGCCAGTAAGTGCTCGGGGCACTCAGACATCATCAGCTTGAAGTTTTCGATGAAACGCGCCGCCAGCGCATCGTACTTGTAAAAATACTCTTCCCGGCTGGGCCAGGTGTTCGCCGGATCCAGGATCCGCGACGGAACTCCTTCGCATTCGACTGGCACATCGAAGCCAAACACCGGATCTTTCTTGTACCCTACCTTGAGCAGTGAGCCGCTGAGCGCCGCATTGAGCAGCGCGCGCGTGTAATGGATGCTGATGCGCTTGCCCACGCCAAACGGTCCACCCGTCCAGCCCGTGTTCACCAGCCACACGTGAGCGCCGTGCTTTTGGATCTTTTGCTTCAGGAGTTCCGCGTAGGCCAGCGGATGATGCACCATGAACGGGCCACCAAAGCACGTGCTGAACGTCATCTCGGGCTCTACCCCAAGCCCGATCTCCGTGCCGGCAATCTTGCTGGTGTAGCCGGAAATGAAATGGTAAATCGCCTGATCCGGGCTGAGTCTGGAGATGGGCGGCATCACGCCCGAAGCATCGCAGGTAAGAAAGATAACGTTCTGCGGGTGCCCGGCGCGCTTCTCCGGTAGATGATTCGCGATGTAGGAAAGCGGATAAGCCGCCCGCGTATTCTCCGTGATGGTGTCGTCGTTCAGGTCCAGATGCCGCGAGACGTTATCAAAGGTGACGTTTTCCAGCACGGTCCCAAACTGCCGCGTGCAGGCATAAATCTGCGGTTCGGCCTCGGGCGATAGACGGATCACCTTGGCATAGCAGCCATCTTCGAAGTTGAACACCCCGTTGTCGCTCCAGCCATGCTCGTCATCGCCGATCAGGTGCCGTTTGGGGTCGGCGGAAAGCGTCGTCTTGCCGGTGCCTGAAAGCCCAAAGAAAATTGCAACATCGCCCTCGCCGCCGACGTTGGCCGAGCAGTGCATGGAGAGCACGCCCTGCAGCGGCAACAGGAAATTCAGCACCGTAAAAATGGTCTTCTTGATTTCCCCGGCGTAGCTGGTGCCACCGATAATGGCCAGCCGTTCCCGGAAATTGATAAGGATGAATGTTTCCGTACGCGTGCCATCCACCATGGGTGAGGCCTGAAACCCCGGCGCAGCGATCACGGTAAATTCCGGCATGTGGTGCCGCAGCGCATCCTCACCCCGAATCTTCAGGAACATAGTTCGCGCAAACAAACTGTGCCACGCCTTTTGCGTGATGATCCGAATGGGCAAGCTGTACTCCGGGTCGGCTCCCGCGAAACAGTCCTGCACGAAGACATCGCGCCCCTGCAAGTAGCCCTGCAGGCGCGACAGCAGCGCGCTGAAATTCTCGCTGGTGACGGGACGGTTGTACTGGCCCCACCAGATTTTCTCCTCCGTGGATTGCTCGCGTACCACGAATTTGTCGGCTGCGGCCCGCGCCGTGTGTTTGCCTGTATCCACCACTAGCGGTCCCAGGTGCGAAAGACTGCCCTCGGAACGGAAAATGCTCTCCTCATAGAGCGCCGGCGTCGGCAGATTCCAGTAGGCACGCCGCAAATTCACCAGCCCATGATTGGCGAGGCCGTAGGCGCTGGCCAGTTTCCCTGCCTCTTTTACCGCGGGAGATTGCACGTCGAGGTAGATGTTCATTGCCAATCCCTCACAAGCTTGCGGTCGCCGAGGTACAGTTCGTTGGCCGAATTCGGATCAAGCGCCCACTTGATGCGATCCAGTCCCTCGGTGACATCGCGAATGGTGCCGCAGTAACTCAGCCTCAGATGCCCCTCGAAGCCGAATTCCTTGCCCGGCACCGTCACCACCCGCACTTTCTCCAGCAGGAAATTGGAGAGCTTCTGCGAATCCTTCATGTACGCGCTGAAATCCGGGAAGCAGTAAAACGTGCCTTCCGGCTTGTGAACTTTGATGCCGTCGAAAGCGTGCAAGCGCTCCATCATCACGTTCCGGTTGTTCTCCAGCGTGACCCGCAGGCTGTCCACCGACGATTGCACGCCGTTGAGCGCTCCCACCGCTGCCCACTGCCCCGGGGAAGATGGCCCGGAAGTCTGTTGCGACTGGATGGTCGCCATAGCCTCGATCAGCGGCTGATTCGCGATCGCCCAACCGATGCGGAACCCAGTCATGGCATACATCTTCGATACCCCGTTGATCACTACCACCTTCGATTGCTCGAGTGGCGCCTTCATGAAGTCGTAGCCGATGGGTGCGCTCTTGCCGTCGAACACCAGCCGGTTGTAGATGTCGTCCAGAATGAGATAAATACTCCGCTTTTCGCAAAACTCGACCATCTCCTGGACAAAATCCTTCGAGTACATGGCGCCCGATGGGTTATTCGGGCTGTTTAGAATGATGGCTTTGGTGTAGGAGCCGCACGCGTCCGCCATTTCTTTGACGGTTGGGAAAAAAGTCCCGTCCTCCGCCGTGACCGCCACCGGAACACCGCCCGCCAGCTTCACCATCTCCGGATAGCTCACCCAGTAGGGAGCCGGAAAAATCACTTCTTCCTTCGGATCCAGAATGGCGTGCAGCAGCACCATCAGCGACTGCTTCGCGCCGCCCGAAGCGATCACGTTGTGCGCCGACACAATCTTCTTGTAGTGCTCTTCGGTGTAGCGAACGATGGCTTTCTTCAGCGCAGGAATCCCGTCGGGCGCCGTGTACCGGATTTCTCCAGTGTTCAGCAGCGCCGCGCAGTTGATCACCGCATCAATCGGGGCCTTGCTCTTGGGTTCGCCTCCTCCCAGATGAATGATGGGCTCTCCTTTATCGCGGAGCAGAGCCGCAGTTTCATTCAGCTTGAGAGTTGCCGATTCCCGGATCGACCGGGCAAGCTGACTAAGACTCATGACGTTTGTTTCCTTCCATTCCGGGTATTAGATCAAAGACTTCTCACCTTTAGGTGTGGTTGCCATCACATCCCTGTGTGACCCCCGCACCTCCTTGCCCGTCATCTTGGTGCTAGCATTTCCTGTTGACCGACTCCCTCAGCCAGGAGGATGGCCATGCTAAGTGCTCAAGAACTTGCGAAAATCGAACATTACATGCGCGAGGAGCACCGTAAGGACCTCGAAGCCTTAGAGAGGCTCAAGCGGTTTCTCCCGCAGAATGACAGCGCTCCGCCTGACACCCCGCCAAGCGAACCCCAACCTGAAAGTGTCGATGGAAAATCCGTGGATGCCTCCAACGACCTGGCGGAATTCATGTACCAGCGAGAGTTGTAATGTAGCGCCTTGTTTGGACATTATCTATGCCAAGTACGACATGACCTTCCTGCCGGAATTTTCGGCACAAGTAGTCGAGGAATTCCAGAAGCACAACTTGGATCGCAAAGCGGCCATACAGCCCTGCAGGCATTACAGCATGGGAGGACTCCGTACAAGCACTTGATAAGCGGGCAGTTGGTCGGTTTTTTGCGGACGGCGTTCGAGTACATCTATTCATCTCACAAAAGTGGCGCGGCTTTGAGGTAATCGTGAGGTTACAACAGTAATTCCACCTGCACTCCCGTTCCAAATCCAGACTAGTGAACACATGCTGTTCCGCCGATTTTATCCCCTAGTGGACTATCCATCTAAAGTGCGCCTGTTCGTTCTCCTCATGCTGACCTCCGGCGTCCCTTCCGCCCAGGAATACAATTTCCGCACCTTCGGGGTCACTGAGGGCCTCAACAACCTCGCGGTCCGGCAAGTCTACCAAGACCGCGTGGGCTTCATTTGGGTAAGCACGGAAAATGGTATTTTTCGGTACGACGGAGAACACTTCGAGGCATTCGGCCCGGAGCAGGGGATTCCGTCCACTTCGGGCGCTGCCTTTGGCGATGCTCCCGATGGCTCTCTTTTGGTTGGAGGGGACTTCGGACTCTACCAACTGTCGGGCAACCGTTTCGAAAAGCTTCCCGTCGCTTTCAAAACCGTCAGTTGGGCACAAGGCATCCAGTCGGATGGGAAAGGGCACACATTTATTGGCACCGACGCCGGACTGGTAGAGCTCTACTTCGAACCCGGGCACGATGGCTTCACCATGCGGAGGGTTCCGCAAGCGGCAGGAACATCCGGGCGCCTATGGCGTTTCCGTGGACGGCGACATCCTGTGGTACGGATGCGGAGAGCAACTGTGCCGCAGGGATCGGGATGGAACGACCGTCTTCGGGCGAGACAGCGGACTTCTGGGTCGCGTCTTGGCGATCCGGAAAGACCGCGAGGGCGATCTTTGGGTGCGAACGAGGGGTTCGGGTGTGTACATGTTGGCGGTCGGCCAAGCCAGATTTCGAAGACCAGATGGGCCGATCCCAGGCAGTCCGACCGGACTTGTCACCGATTCGGAAGGACGGATTCTAATTCCGTCGCCCGATGGGTTGCTGATCCGGGACGAGAAAGGCTGGCAGAAAATCGACCGATCCGTTGGCCTTCGCGGGGTGGTTTATTCAGCCTTCGAGGACCGGCAACACTCTCTATGGATTGGGCTGGCGGGCCGGGGACTCGCCGAGTGGCGAGGGTACCGGGAATGGGAGAGTTACTCGCCTGCCAGCGGGCTGGCAAGCGATATCGTGTACGAGATCCTGCCGCAGGCCGATGGGTCGCTCTTGGTCGGCACTGAAGGAGGACTGTTTCGAGGGACGCGGCGGCAGTTCGGCATCACGTGGAAGAAGGTTCCGGGGCTGGATAGTTTCCCGGTTCACAGTCTTCAGATGGCTCCGGGCGGGGATCTCTGGATTGGTACCGAAACGCGAGGGGTCGCTCGCATTGATGCACGAACCAGCAGAGTGCAGTGGTTTGGTCAGGAGCAAGGTCTTTCGGGCAAGGCAGCATATAGCTTGCGCTTCGATCGCGAACAAAGGCTCTGGCCGGCCACGGAAGCGGGACTGTTTGTAGCTGGAGTTCCGTACCAGAACTTTGTGCGAATCGCGGAATTGCCGTCCACCCGCATGTGGGCGATTGCTGAGGGAACCGACGGAACAATCTGGGCGGGCGGCGCCGGCGGACTTTTCGGGTACTCAGCCGGGCGCTGGAAGAATTGGACGCGCGCCGATGGCTTAAGCAATCAGGAAGTGCTTTCGCTGGGCGCCGGTGCGGATGGCACCATGTGGATCGGTTATCGCTTTGGAGGCGGTATCGATCATATCCAGCCGCGGCCTGGCGGCATAAATATCGAGAAAGGCATCCAGCGGCGGGGCAGCGACGGACTCGTGTATTTCCTGGAATTCGATGCCTCGGGGCGGCTGTGGGTGGGAACAGAACGGGGCGTGGACACATGGGATGGTTCCCGCTGGGCCCACTACGATACCAGGGACGGTTTGGCGTGGGACGACTGCAACCTGAATGCGTTCGCCGAGGAGGCCGATGGCACAATCTGGATCGGAACCAGCGGCGGACTCTCTCGTTTCAAGCCGCATCCGCGGCGGCGCGCGCCCGATGTACCGCTCGAGGTCGTTTTCACGAAGCTGGTCATGGGGCGAACGAATGTTTTCGGGAAGCACAACCCATCCTCCGGCAGTCATTCCAACTCTCTCATCGCAAGATACGCCGCACCGAATGCTCCCCATGAAAATGCGATTGTTTTTCGCTACCGGTTAGAGGGCGCGAATTCGACCTGGACCGAGACTACTCAAAGGGAACTGCGGTTTGCGCAACTGGCGCCCGGAGCCTACCGGCTGGTGATAGAAGCCCGAGACAGCGATGGAGTGTGGAGTGGTCATGGGGCTGAGTTTCCATTTGAAATCTTGCCTCCGTGGTATTGGACGTGGTGGTTTATTTGCACATGCGCACTGATCCCCGGGTCGGTGGTTGTGGCTGTGCTGCGCTGGCGGATGCTGGCAGCGCACAAACGAGAGCACGAGCTCCAGCGGCTTGTACAGGAGAAGACAGCGGATCTGCGGCGGGCGAATGAAGACCTGTTACAGCTATCTTCGGTCGATTCGCTGACCGGACTGGCGAACCGGCGGATACTTGACCAAACCCTGAAGACGGAGTGCGCTCGGCTGAAGAGAACCAGATCTGCTGTCTCACTCTTGATCCTCGATATCGATCACTTTAAGGAGCTGAACGATTCCGAGGGACATCAGCGAGGCGATGAGTACCTTAAGTTGGTGGGATCGGAACTCAAGCGGCTTGCCAAGCGCCAGATTGACTTGGCTGCACGCTATGGCGGTGAGGAGTTCGCCCTGATTCTTCCGGAAACAGGCGCCGCTGGGGCCGCACGATTTGCGGAGATGGTGCGGATGGCAATCGCTGCTCTCCAGTTGCCGCATCCGGCATCGCCGGTGGCCCCGTTCCTGACGGTCAGCGTTGGAGTCGCGACGGCAACGCTGGAATGGAATAGTTCTCCTGAAACATTGATAGCCGCCGCGGACCAAGCGCTCTACGCGGCAAAAGGGAGTGGCCGGAATCGAGTCAACATTTGCTCAACCGGAAACAGCGCCGCAGCAACCCACGTCTGATGTAAGGGCCAACATTCCGGTAAGTAGATCTGATCGCTCTCAACTAGTAGCTTCGCTTGCCATCCCCGGACAGGAGTGTCCGCGCCGCAGTAAAATAGCTTCCGGTATCTAACCATGAAAACTTCTTCGATGTATCGCCCGCTCTACGAAGTTGATCCGCAGATTGCCGCCGCTATCGACAACGAAACCCGCCGCCAGCACGAAGGGCTGGAGCTGATAGCTTCGGAAAACTTTGTCAGCGAAGCCATCCTTGAGGCTGCCGGTTCCGTGTTTACCAACAAATATGCGGAAGGTTATCCCGGCAAACGATACTACGGCGGATGCGAGTTTACCGACATCGTCGAAAATCTGGCGCGCGATCGTGCCAAACAACTTTTTGGCGCGGAGCATGCCAACGTTCAGCCGCATTCTGGATCGCAGGCGAATCAAGCCGCTTATGCCGCAGTGCTGCAATCCGGCGACACGATTCTTGGCCTGAATCTGGCTCATGGCGGCCACCTCACGCATGGACATCCTCTGAATTTTTCGGGCAAGACCTACAAGATCGTTCCTTACGGCGTGACCAGGGAAACCGAGACGATCGACTACGACGAACTGGAAAACCTCGCCACCGCAGAGCATCCAAAGCTGATTATCGGCGGCGGCAGCGCTTATCCCAGGATCATTGATTTCGCCCGCATGCGCCAGATTGCGGATAAAGTTGGCGCGCTCTATCTCGTGGATATGGCGCACTTCGCGGGACTGGTAGCGGGTGGAGCACATCCTTCGCCCGTGCCGCACGCGCACATCGTAACTTCGACCACGCACAAGACGCTGCGCGGGCCGCGCGCGGGCATGATCCTGAGCAAGCAGGAATTTGCCGCGCCGATCGATAAGACGGTCTTCCCCGGAATCCAGGGAGGGCCGCTGGTGCACATCATTGCCGCCAAGGCGATTTGCTTCCTCGAGGCATCGCAACCGGGTTTCCGCGATTACGCGCGGCAGGTCGTCGCTAATGCCAAGGTGATGGCCGAGACGTTGGCCGCCGACGGCTATCGCATCATCTCCGGTGGAACCGATACGCACGTCATGCTGGTAGACGTGTTTGCGAAGGGCATGCTGGGGAGCGAGGCGGAGAAAGCTCTCGGCGAGGCCGGCATTACGGTCAACAAGAACGCGATCCCGTTCGACGTGAATCCGCCAATGAAGCCGAGCGGAATTCGCATCGGTAGTCCGGCCATGACCACGCGCGGCATGAAAGAAGCGGAGATGCGGCAGATCTCGCACTGGATTTCGGAAGCGCTCGATCATCGGACGGACGCTGCGGTGCTGGCCAAGATCCGCAAGCAGGTGCTGGGACTGGCCGAGGCGTTCCCGCTTTATGCCGAGCGCCGGGCCAAGGCGCAGGCCGAAGTGCGCGCATAACCCTCTCATAAATTGTCATCCTGAGCGCAGCGATTTCGTTCGCGAAGCGGACGAAATTGCGGAGTCGAAGGACCCCTATCCCACAAGCGCACTCGGCAATTAAGCGAATTCCCTGTGTTCTCCCGTGTCCCCTGTGGTTAAATTCAACCTGTGAAAGTAGCCATCGACATCCGTCGCATGACGGAATTCGGGATTGGCACCTACATCCGGAACGTGGTCCGCACCCTGGCTCGCCTGGACCACGACAGCAAGTACTTTCTCGTCGGATCGCCGGCGAAGGTGGCGGAATGCGGCCCGCTGCCGCCGAACTTCCACGCGGTCCCTCTTGCCGGCCGCGATGACGCTCTGAAAGGGAATCTCGATTTCCGCGCGATTGTGCGGCGCCTCGACTGCGACGTTGTTCACGTACCGCACCTCTACTGGATTCCGCGCGGGTTGAGTTGTCCTTATGTTCTGACCGTGCACGATTTGTTGGAGCACATGTATGGATCGCGCGATGCTTCCAGTTTGCGGCGCAGCGTGCACTTCTACCTGACGCGGCGCGTCTTGCGCCGGGCGGCGCGCGTGATCGCTGTGTCGCAATTCACCAAGAACGAAATCGAAAAGCTGCTGGCCGTCCCGGATGCCCGCATCGAAGTGGTGTACAACGCGATTGACGAACGTTTTCTGCGCGGCCATGCCACCGCAGCGGATCTCGACCTCATTGCCCAGCGCTACCTGGTGAACTATCCGTTCATTTTGTATGCGGGCGCGATCCGGCCGCACAAGAATGTGGTGCGCATCATTGAAGCGTTTTCCGCGCTGAAGAGTGAACTGCAGAAGGAGCAGCAGTACCCGGATCTGAAGCTCATCATTATCGGCGACGATCTTTCGAGCCACCCGCGGCTGCGGCGCACGGTCGTGCGCAGCGGAGTGCAGAACGATGTTCGCTTCCTCGGATTCGTACCCATCGAAGTGCTGCGCATTTTTTATGATGTGGCAAAGGTCTTCGTCTTCCCATCGCTCTACGAAGGATTTGGCTTGCCTCCGCTCGAAGCCATGGCCCAGGGAACTCCGGTCGTCACTTCGAACACTTCGAGCCTGCCCGAAGTTACGGGGAACGCGGCGCTGCTGGTGAATCCGGAAAACGTGTTCGAAATCCAGCGGGGCTTGCAACGCGCGCTGCTCGATCCGGTAATGCGCGCGCAGATGAAGCAACGCGGATATGAACAAGCACAGCGCTTCTCCTGGACGACTTCCGTGTCGAGAATTCTAGAGATTTACCGCGAAGTGGCGGGTACCCGTGTTGCCTGCGGGGCGGCCGCGGACTGAAGACATGTTCGTTCTCGTATAATAAAGAATTCTGCGATGACTTCTGGCGCTACAGCCAATCTCGACCATCCGGTAATTGAGAACGCGATCCCCCTGGCAATGACCCGTCCGAGCGGATTTTTCTCCGACTGGCGAATTTGCGTGCTGGCGTTGGTCGCGTTGTGGTCGGTCATCTACATGGCCGGACTGTCGCATCCCGCCTTACTCGACGACGCTGATACGGTACATGCCGAGGCGGCGAAGGAAATGGTACAGCGCCACGACTGGGTGACACTGTACGCCAACGGCGTCCGCTATCTGGAAAAGGCTCCGCTGATGTATTGGGGTGTCGCTACCAGTTACACGCTGTTCGGCGTCAGCGAGTGGAGCACCCGCTTGCCGCTCATGCTGGGCGTGTTGGCGATGATTCTCTCCACGTACGGCCTGGGACGCTGGGCTTTGGGCAGCGACGGCGAAGGCGGATTCGATTCCGCGCTGGTACTGGCCACCGCGCTCGGACCGTTTCTCTTTACGCGCTTTCTGATCCCGGACGTGGCCGTGGGTCTTTGGTTGACCCTGACTTTTTGGCTTTTCCTGGTGTCGCTCGAGCAAACGAAGCTCGGCCAAGCACAGCCGGCGCGTTGGACTTGCTGGGGACTCGCCGCCGTGTGCGCTCTCAATGTCCTTACCAAGGGATTGATCGGATTGGTATTTCCGGCAGGAGCCATCGGGCTTTATCTGCTGCTGACCGGAAATCTGCGGCACTTGCTGAAGTTGCGCCTGTTTTCGAGTGCCATGGTGTTTCTCGCCATCGCCGCGCCGTGGCACATTCTGGCGGCTCTGCGCAATCCGCCGCAGGGGAACGTTCGCGGATTTCTGTGGTTCTATTTCGTCAACGAGCACATCCTGCGTTTCCTCAATCGGCGCGTTCCGCGCGACTACGATACGGTTCCGCTGCTGCTGTTCTGGGTGTTGCTGGTTTTGTGGCTCATTCCCTGGACCGTTTTTCTCCCGCAATCGCTGCAGGAAGTGCCGCGCCGTTGGCGTGAGTTCCGCTCGCAGATGTCGCGGCGCCAGCGGGCGTATCTTCTCTTTTTTTTGTGGAACCTGGTGATCGTAGGCTTCTTCAGCCTCTCGACGCGGCAGGAATACTACACGATTCCGGCCATTCCGGGGATGGCATTGCTGGTTGGCGGGTGGCTGCAGCGGGAGAGAACTTCTCCGGCAAATAGCAGCGAACGGCTCAGCGGAAGGATTTCATCGACGGTGCTGCTGGTCACCGGCGTCATCATAGCGGCGGTTGGCTTTGCCTTGCTCTTTTTCTCGAAGGCACCCGCTCCCGGCGCCGACCTCTCAGACCTGTTGCGGAAGCATCCGCAGGACTACGCGCTCTCCTTCGGGCATTTTCTGGACTTGACCCCGCAGGCGATGGGGGCATTTCGCGTGCCGCTCTTCGGCTTCTCGCTCGCCTTTCTGCTGGGAGCGGTCGCCAACTGGATTTTGCGCCGCCGCGGGCGCGCCGGGGCGGGGAATGTTGCGCTGGTAGCAATGATGATTGTCGTGCTGGCGTGCGTGCGGATTGCGTTCGGTATTTTCTCGCCTATTCTTTCTTCGAAAGATCTGGCGATGGCGATTCGCGAGCAGTACCGGCCCGGCGATCAGATCGTGGTGATAGGGCTGTATGAAAATGCGTCGTCACTGAATTTCTACACTGGAATCCCGCTGCATAGTTTGCGAGCGCCCGGCGGAAACATGTGGTACGGCACACAGTTTCCCGGAGCGCCACGGGTTTTCGAGACGCAGGCTTCGTTCGTCGAGATGTGGCAGGGTCCGCACCGCGTTTTCTTGTGGGCTGAAGAGGATGATCCGCCGGCGTTGCGCGGATTGACGAGATATGAAGTCGCTCGCCGCGGTGGCAAAATCATTTTTTCTAATCGGCCGGCGGCGGATGCTTAGCGAGAGTCAGCCGCCCGTCTTTCAGATCGAAAGCATCGCCGCGCCAGTGAACACGGTTGCCCATGAAACCTGCGGCCCAGACCAGCGGCGCAATCAAGTCCCGCAGCGGCAGCAGGAAAATGTTGCGAAGCACTTGACGGTCGTGGAGCACGGCCTCCGCAGCGACCAACCCAACGGCCAGCCGTAAAGCCAACGTCAGCGCGAATAGTCCCCACGCCCACGCGGCACCCTGAGCAGCCAGCAGCGTGATCAATGCCCAAGGCAGGCCGAAAGTAAAAAGCAATCCGGCGTATCCCCAGTGACGGGCATCTCGAATAGTTCGCGACCAGCGCAGTTGATGGCGGAAAAACTGCCGCAGAGTGTAGGCAGGTAGAAATGTGGTGACAGTGGCAGCGCTGAGTTCGACTTTCTTTCCCGTGGATGCGATGCGACGTCCGAGTTCATAGTCGTCCGCCAGATAATCCAATAATGGTTCAAAGCCGCCGATGGCCTCGAGATCGCTGCGGCGAAAGGCCAGCGTTGAACCCAATCCGAAGTGCAGTCCCTTCTCCATAAACCTGGCGCTCAGCACGCCTGGCACAAAGTCGGTGCTGATGCCCAAGGCTTCGAGGCGCGAGCCGAGCGTTGGACTAGCGACGCTTGGGCTAGCGACGCCCCGGTACAGGCAGGTCACCAATCCAACGGAAGCATCGACCAGCGGCGGGATCACCCTCCGCAAATAATCCGGAGGAACGCGGATGTCGCTGTCATTCACCAGCAGCAGTTCGTGGCGCGCCGCCGCCGCCATCTGCACCAGGTTACTGACTTTGATATTTGTTCCCAGAACGCGATCGCAAACGATCAGCTCAATCGCAAGCTTGGGATACTTTGCCTGAAGCTTGCGCACCACCTCGATGGCGGGGTCGCCGGGATCGCTGACGCCGAAGATCATTTGAATTTGAAATTGCGGATACTCCTGCTCGCAGTGACTGCAAAAGCTTTCCCAAATCTCAGGGTCGACACCTTTCAGCGGCTTGAGGATGGAAACTGGAGGAAGTTGGCTTTCCGGTAACGGCGGCTGTTTGAGTTTCTTGCGCCTGTCGCTGAGGAAACTGGCCAACCCAAGCGCCGACAGCAAATAGAAAAAAAGGCTGCCGACCGTTCCAAGTGCAGCCACCGCTTCGAGCAGGAATCTCGCTGTCAATGGCGGCATGAGTAGAGTTTACTCGTAGCGCAGCGACTCGATGGGATCGAGGTTGGCCGCTTTCCACGCGGGATATATACCGAAAACAAGTCCCACCGCAGCCGAGGCGACAAAGGCGAAGATCGACCAGTCTACCGACATGGTGGCCGGAAGTGACGGGAACGCAACCGGAACAATCGCAGTGATAAGAGCACCGAGCAAAAGCCCGATCACGCCGCCCACCGCCGTAAGCATGACCGCTTCGAGCGTGAACTGCACCAGGATGTCGCGTTTGCGGGCTCCCATGGCTTTGCGCACTCCGATCTCGCGTGTGCGCTCGGTCACCGACACCAGCATAATGTTCATCACGCCCACGCCGCCAACGATCAAGCCGACACTCGAAACCGCAAACATGAAGATGAAGATCATGCTCGTGATCTGATTCCACACGTCGGAAATCGAGTCTTGCGTGAAGATAGCAAAGTTATCGGGCTTCTCCGCCGGAACCTTCCGGCGGCGGCGCAGCAACTCGCGCATTTCGTCGATCGCCTTGGGCATATCATCGTGCGACGTGGCCTTGACACTGATCCAGTATTGCTTCAATTCGGGATGCAACTTGCGAAAGGTGCTCAGGGGGAAGAAAACGATGTTGTCATCAGGATTCTTTCCTCCACCGAACACGCTCTTGCGAAGTTTCGCCACGCCGATCACGGTGAAAATCTGGCCCTCAATGTTCAACTCTTTGCCCAGCGCCTGCTCATTCGGAAAAAGCTCCTGCGCCGTATCGTGGCCGATGATAATGACTGAGCTGCGGCGATCCTCATCGATATCGCTGAACCAGCGGCCCGAGTCGATGGCAAGGTCATAAACATCTTTGTAGGAACTGGTATCGCCTTCCAGCATGGTCTGCTTCGCCTTGCGGTCCTTATATTTGACGGAGTAAGTGCCGGTGCCAAGTTCCGGCCGGAAATAACGCACTCCGACACCAACCGCTTTCACGTGCGGCAAATCCCGCATCGCCATGGCATCTTCGTAGGTCAATTCCTTGCGGGTGCGCATTTCTTCCGTCGGACGTCCGAAGGTAAAGGGCTCCATGTGAAACGCGAAAATAATATTGGAGCCCAGGCTGGTGATGACCTGGCTCACGTTGTCGTTCAGGCCGCGCACAATCGACGAAATCCCGATGACGACGGCGACTCCAATCACGATGCCCAGCACGGTCAGCGAAGACCGCATCTTGTTGCTGCGGATCGTGTCCACCGCCATGTTCAGCCCTTCGCCGAGTTCGCCTTTGACTAGCATCGCATCCCCAACCCTGTCATCCCAACCCTGTCATCCTGAGCGGAGCCACGTCATCCGCAAAGCGGATGATGTGGCGGAGTCGAAGGACCCCTACCCAACCCGTCTGGGTGCCGTATTCGCTCATGGGACCGTGGCTAACCCCTTTCTTACGTCTCAAAGCGCAATGCCGCGATCGGGTCCAGCGTAGCCGCCCGCCGCGCCGGATACACGCCGAAAAAAACACCCACGCTAACCGCCACCAACAGTCCCGCCGCGACTGCCCAGAGTTTGATCGCTGAAGGCATGCCGATGGCCAGCGTGACGCCCTTGGCGATCAGAATGCCGAACAACACGCCAATCGCCCCGCCGAGCAGCGCCAGTGCGACCGACTCGATCAGAAACTGCAGCAGGATGTCGCCGCGGCGCGCACCCATGGCTTTGCGGATGCCGATTTCCCGCGTCCGTTCCGTCACCGATACCAGCATGATGTTCATGATCACGATGCCGCCCACCACCAGCGAGATGGCGGCAATTCCGATCATGGCGTAAAAAAATGTGCCGCTGAAGTCCGACCAGATGCTCAGCAGGCTGTCGTTGGTCTCGATGTCGAAGTTGTCCTCATCGCCAGGGTGGACGTGGCGGCGCGCGCGCAGGATGGCACGCGTCTCGTCGATTGCTTCGTCGAAGCCGGCGCCACTCGCCGCAGCCTTGCCTGAGATGCGGACACTTTCGTGGGTGCCATGCTGTTTCTGAAACGACGTGATCGGCATGAGCGCATAGTTATCCATGCTCTGGCCCAGCGTCTTGCCTTTGCGTTTGCCGACCCCGACCACACGATAGACCCAGCCGTCCACGCGAATCTCTTTATCAATGGGATCCATGCCGGGCATCAGGTTATCCACGATGTCCGGCCCGACGACAACGACGTCGGAGTGATTCCTTACATCGATATCGTTGATCATGCGCCCGGCGGTGAGATCGATATCTAGAATCGGCACCATGGAGGGTGTCAGGCCGCGAACCGTGGTATCGCTGATGGATTGCTCGCCATATTTGACGTGTCCGCTATCGTTGCGCAGCGAAGCTCCCACCCATTCGCAGTGCTTGCAAGCTTCCAGGACGGCTTCGTAGTCCTCTATGGTGAGGTCCTTGCGCTTTTCCCCCTCGAGGAACTTATCGATGTTAGTAACGGCAGGTGAAACTTTGTAGGCGATGAAAACGTCGGCGCCCAGATTGAATATCTTCGTCGCCACGTAACCATTGATGCCGTTGACAAACGTGACCACGGCAATCACTGCGGCTACTCCGATCACCACCCCGAGCAAGGTGAGCGCCGAGCGCAGTTTGTTCGCCCACAACGACAGGAACGCGATCTTGATCGCCTCGGTGATGTTCATGGGCCGGGTCGCTGGAGTCAGGTGTTAGGCATAAGGCTGTAGGCTCGGCGAGGTCAACGTAGCCTGTCCCCCAGGGCCCACTCCCGCTACAAGTCTATCAGCCAAGCGGCTCAAGGCCCTGCTCAGAACTTGCTACCTCCCGTTTCTTTCCTGGCGAGATGCGAGGGCGAAAAAAAATGATAGACTCCTGCGTTTACGAAGGAAAATGCATTAAGCACGGAGGCATCAACATGAGATCACGGCAGCGGATCGCTATGGCATTGGTTTTCCTGGCCGTGAGCGCAGGCACGGCGTTCGGGCAGGAACACAGAAGGGCGACGTATGCCGTTGCGGCGGCCGACGCAGCGTGGATGAATGCTTATGCGGCGAAAGACGTCGGCAAATCGGTGGCGTTCTATGATGAACACGGCTCCATGCTGGCGCCCAACGCTCCCATTGCAACTGGAAAAGATGCTCTCACCAAAGCGATTGCGAGTGCGTTCGCGATCCCGGGCTATGCTCTCGTATGGCATCTCAGGAAACTCGGCGTTGCCCGTTCCGGCGAGCTCGGCTATACGAGCGGTTCCTACGACTTTTCCTGTCAGGATGCATCGGGGAAAACTATCTCCGACAAGGGAAAGTATCTAACCGTTTGGAAAAAACAGGCGGACGGTTCCTGGAAAGTATTGTTCGATATGTTCAATTCCGACCTGCCTGTGGCGCCTAACCCGCCCCCAGCGTAGCCGCCTAGTTGATTTCTCACGAATGCCCACCAGGAAAGCTCCTGGCTTGGGACTGAGACCCGACCATCAGATTCATCCCCTGCCGGAAGCCAATCGCATCGAGAGCTTCACCGACACCAACGTGACCAGCAGCGCCATCGCGGTCCAGACCGCCGCAGACTCCATCCCCCCATGGAAAATGGGTGGCATCCCGAAAGGCAAGGACGTGGAAAACGGTGCGGTCGTTGATGCTCTCCCCAACTGCACGATGGCCACAATCCCAGCCACCAGAACCAGCGCCAGTGCAACACCCCCAGCTATCAAGCCGGGCAAGGCGCGCTTCCAGGGGAACGGAATCGGCGCCGGCACGGCCGCCTCGCGCCGAACTGCATCCATGACGGAAACGGCAAAGCCCGACGACGGCAGGATTTCATCTTCGCGGGAAAGAATGCGATCAATCTCGTCGTACTCCATTAAGCCTCCTTCAGCCGCGGAATCGCCAAAAGTTGCGGAAGTTTACCGCGCAGGATCTCCCGTCCGCGAAACAATCGCGCCTTGACCGTGCCTTCGGGAAGCCTGAGGCTCTGAGCCGCGGCCGGGACATCCATGTCGTGAAAGTAAAAAAGAATCAATGCTTCGCGATACTTCGGCGGCAGAGCACCGACCGCGCGCCGCACCGCCAAATCCCGGTCCTGATCTTCGAGCCCTCCGTCAGACGCGCGCGCGTCCGCAGGCTCGGCAATGTCGTCGAGCGATACCGGCATCATTCGTGCCGGGATGCGACGCAGCTCCGAACGATAGAGGTTCGTCGCCAGCGCAAAGAGCCAGGTGGAAAAGACCGCATCCCTGCGCCACTGGCCGAGCCCGCGGTAAGCGCGCAAAAACGCTTCCTGCGCCATCTCTTCGGCGCGGCCACGATCACGGCAAAAACGGTAGGCCAGGTTAATCAGAGGCCCTTGCCAGCGCCGGACGATCCCTTCAAAGGCGGAAATGTCGCCAGCCAGAACTCTTTCGACGTCGCTCTGATCGTCGCTCGCGCTCACTCCGGACTCTGCCTCATACGGTATGACACGGCGAATCTGCGGCTGGTTGCATTATTTCAAAAATGGACCCCGAACAAAGAAAATGCAACCGGAACTGCAGCAGGCCGGTCTTACCGGACGAAAGCAAAAGAACTTCAAGGAGCTGACAATGGCCTTCGAAATAGGCAACAACATCGTCCCGGTCGCAGGAATAATGGTGCCCATCGTAGGAAGTATTGCCCTGTTCTCTTTCCTGGCCGTCGCCTCATGGTCCGATGCACGCCGCAAAGAGAGGGAGACGTACTACAGGAGTGAAACGCTGAAAAAAATCGCGGAGAGCTCAGGCGAGGGCGCCAAGGCCGCGATCGAACTGATGCGTGAACAGAATAAGAGCGCCGCAAGACGTCGCCTCGAAGGCATGAAACTGGGCGGCTTGATCACGGCCGTCGTCGGCATCGGTGTCATGGTGCTTCTGCATGGGCTGGAGCACGAAGAGCCGGTTTATCTCGCCGGATTGATTCCGCTGTTGATCGGCTTGGCCCTGCTGACGTACACGTTCTTCCTCGCACCCAAAGCCGCGGAATGACAGGAGGCGCCACCACAGCTTGCACAAGAAATCGTGTTTCGATCAGGGCATCGCTTCAGCGATGCCGTAAGTCTTTCCTGGCCTGATCCGGCCTGCGCTGCAATGGCCTGCACTATAATGAACTTGTTGGCAGCCGGACCGGACGGTCGCTGTCGCACCGGGGTCCCCGGCACGCCCGCTTTTGGCGTGCTGGGGTGCTGGAAGACAGAGGAAAGTCCGAACTCCGCAGAGCAGTGTGCCGGATAACGTCCGGGAGGGTGGATTTAAGTCCACTCGACGGAAAGTGTCACAGAAAACATACCGCCCGGGCCGCAAGGCTCGGGTAAGGGTGAAAAGGTGCGGTAAGAGCGCACCGCCGTCGCAGTAATGCGGCGGGCAGGGCAAACCCCACACGGAGCAAGACCAAATAGGGAGGGAGTCTGGCTTCGGCCAGTCGCGTGCCGGCTCGGCGCGCCACAACCTCCGGGTAGGTCGCTTGAGCCCCGCAGTAATGCGTGGCCCAGAGGAATGACCGTCCTGCCGCAAGGCAGACAGAATTCGGCTTACAGGTCCGGCTGCCACAAAGTTGTGCTGTCGCTTCCGAAACTAACTCCTGGCCGCTGGTCTCCGGACTCGCTAAACACGGCACGATCCCAGGATTATAATCACTTCCGCATGTGCGGCCGATATCGCCTCGCCCGGAAAAAAGAGATTCTGGCCGAAACGTTTGATGCAGAGAATGAGGTCGAGTGGAGTCCTCGCTATAACGTCGCGCCCGGCCAGGACGTCGTAGCCGTCCGGCAGGATGCAACCCGGCCTGTCCGAACGCTTTCGCTAGTCCGCTGGGGACTGATCCCGTCCTGGTCGAAAGACGCCAAGGCCGGATACAAAATGATCAACGCCCGAGCGGAGACGGTTGCCGACCTGCCTGCATTCCGCGATCCCTTCCGATCTCGCCGCTGCCTGATTCCTGCCGACGGATTTTATGAATGGACGAAGCAAGGCAAGCAGAAATCTCCATTCTTATTTTCGATGGCCGATGATTCCATCTTCGCCTTTGCCGGAATCTGGGACCGCTGGGCCAATCCTAATAAGAGGAACCCTGATAAGACGAACCCTAATAAGGAGTGGGTCGAAACCTGCTCCATCATCACCACTTCGGCGAATGCGCTCCTGTCCGGCATTCATGAGCGGATGCCTGTCATCTTGAAGCGCGATGACTACGACCTCTGGCTCGATCCGGGCTTCAAGAAAGTCGAGCATCTTCGCGACGTGCTCAAGCCCTTTCCCGCCGACGCCATGCGCCACTATCGGGTCAGCACTCGTGTGAATTCCGTAAACAACGACGATCCCGCGTGCGCCGAAGAATATGTCCCGAACCTGTTGTTCTAGGGGGCGACCGCCGGAACAGTTTCCCGGTTTGCCCACAAACTCGGGGTGGTTGATTTTGCTGGAGATTTTTTCCCTACGCCTATATTGGGTCAGAGCGACGATGCCGAGAACAAATCGCTCCGGGAAACATGCAGTTTACGCATTTTTGAATTTAAGGTCGTGCGTTTCATCCCCAGCTTTCCCGCGGCATTCGCAATGACGCCATTTGCGTCGTGGAGAGCGCGGAGGATGATCTCCTTTTGTGAGTCTTCCAGGGTTTGAACCTTGGTGCTCGGAGGAGTCGGCCCGCCCCCCGTCATTTGGGCCAGCGGCACCTCGAGCACCGGCCCCAGGGAGAGAATCAGAGCCCGCTCAATCACGTTCTCCAGTTCGCGGACGTTGCCCGGCCAATGCCAGCGGGAGAGGGCGCGCATCGTCTCTGCCGGAATTCTCTCAATTCGCCTACCCATTCGCTTCGCGTGTTTGTTCACAAAAAACTCGACCAGCAGAGGAATATCCCCAGCCCGTTCCCGTAAGGGAGGCACACGGATGGGGAAGATGTTGAGCCGGTAAAACAGGTCCTGGCGAAACTCCCGTTGCGCAACCATCTTATCCAGGTCGCGATTGGTCGCGACCACCAGCCGTGCATCCACCCGGATGGTACGCACGCCGCCCAGTCGTTCAAATTCCTGCTCCTGGAGGACGCGCAGCAGCTTGGGTTGCAGTTCCAGTGGAATGTCGCCAACTTCATCCAGGAAAAGGGTTCCCTTGTCTGCGAGTTCGACTCGTCCAATTTTCTGGGCGATGGCGCCGGTGAAGGCGCCTCGTTCATGTCCAAACAGCTCACTCTCCAGCAAGCCGGTAGGAATCGCAGCGCAATTCAGCTTTACCAGCGCCCGGTCCTTGCGCCGGCTGCGTTCATGGATCGCGCGCGCAAACAATTCCTTTCCCGTGCCGGTTTCGCCCAGAAGCAGCACCGTCGAGTCGCTCGGAGCCACGGTTTCTATGAGATCCAAAGCATCCCGCAGAGTCGGACTCTGTCCCACAATCCCTTCAAAGTCCTCCCCGGTGCGAACCTCTTCTTCCAGACAGAGATCTTTCCCTTCACCACTGTGCTGCGCTAAGTTTCCACCTGGCTGTCGGCTTGCACGATAACTGGCGATGCCCTTACGGATAGCATCCAACAGATCTTCATCGTCAAAAGGTTTCGTCAAAAACTCCAGCGCGCCGGCTTTGATCGCCTGCACTGTCATTGGAATGTCGCCGTGGCCGGTGAGGAAAATGATTGGGATCCGGTTTTTCGATTTGGCAAGTTCTTGTTGCAGGTCGAGTCCACTTAACCCGGGAAGCTCCACATCCAACACCAGACAGCTCGGCACTCCAGTTCGCGGGGCAGCCAGAAACTCTTGCGCCGATCCAAACGTTTCCGCCCTGTAACCCGCCGAGCGAATCAGGCTTCCCACCGCTTCGCGCACCGACGCATCATCATCCACCACGTAGATAAGAGCACCTGTGTCACTCATGGGAGCACGTTCCTTCGATTGTCTTCAGTTCGAGTCATTTCGACTCAGAGCAACGTCGACCGCATTCAGTAATGCATCTTCACTGAAGGGTTTGATCAAGTAATCCACCGCGCCATCCCTTAATGCTCGGGAGCGCGCTTCATCATCCGATCCATGGGCCGTTATGAAAATAACCGGCAGGTCATGCTGATTGGCCACTAGGTGACGATGGAGTTCGATCCCATTCATTCCCGGTAGGCGCACATCCAGTATCAGGCAGTTGGTATCGCGCAGATGATCTGAATTCAAGAACTCTTCGGCCGAAGCAAATACTTTCGCCGTGAACCCGATAGACCTGATTAAACCTTCAAGGGATTCACGGACGGAGTCGTCATCATCGACCACTGAAATGAGAGGTGTCATCAACGCCAATTTAATAGCATTTCAAAAGATAAATCTATTACACCTTGGTATAGTGGCTTTGCCGCCATGGGTGTAGCCCGTCCCTACAATTTCTTCGGGCGCCGTATCCCTAGCTTCTCCGACATTCTCACGAGATCCGCCAAAGAATCCGCCCGCATCTTATGCATAACGTGGCCGCGATGAACTTTGATCGTGATCTCGGTTGTCCCCAGTTCGGCGGCGACTTGTTTATTAAGCAGTCCGGAGACCACCCGCTCCATCACCTCCTGCTCGCGCGGCGTTAGCGACTGATACCGGTCTCGTAACTCCCTCACCTCCGCTCGCTGCTGGCGTGCAGCCCGGTCGCGTTTTATAGCCTGTTGAATCGCGTCCAACAGATCCTGGTCGGCAAACGGCTTGGTAAGAAACTCAAGCGCTCCCGCTTTCATCGCCCGCACCGACATCGGAACATCGCCATGGCCGGTAATAAAAACAATCGGAATCTCAAGATTGATCTCGGCCATGCGCTTCTGCAGGTCAAGCCCGCTTAGGCCCGGCAGCCGTACGTCCAACACTAAACAACTCGGCGCATCGATTCGGGGACGAGCCAGGAACTCCTGCGCCGACGCGAACGTTTCCGCCCTCAAGCCTGCGGAGCGAATCAGGCTCCCCAAACCCTCGCGGACAGACAAGTCGTCGTCCACGACCAAGACGATTGCGGCAGGCTCCGGCAAACGGGTCTCCTAGTGGGTTGAATCCTACTATGAAAGGTCGGACATTCCCCCTGAAAAAATTGTGCCGCGCGCTGGGCTGGTCAGTGGAAGTCGTGAGATCGTACCTCGACGTTGCTGATCTCCAGTGAACGAACCACATCCGCCTTCACCGAGATCACATTTTCCTGGTTTTGTAGTTTGCCCTCGACCAGCAGGAACTTGCCGTAGGTCACCACGCGCCGGTACTGCTCGTAGACCGCGGGAGTAACGATTGCGTTAGATATCCCGGTTTCATCTTCCAGGCTCAGGAACACGAACCCCTTGGCTGTTCCCGGCCTCTGCCGGGCAATCACGCATCCTGCAATCGTAGTCTGTCGTCCGTCTTCAAATTTCTCGAGATCCCGCGCACAAACGATGCCCATGCGGGATAGAGCCTCCCGGTGATAAGCCATGGGATGCGGTCCCACGGTGACGCCCGTACCGAGGAAGTCGGCAGCCAGCCGTTCGTCCACGGTCATTTGTGCGAGTGGCGACTCTTCATCCTGCTCCGGCAGATCCCGCAATAGCGGCCCCGTGGGACGCCCGGCGTATTCCACCTGCCAGAGCGCATCGCGCCGATGGATATTTTCCCCCAGCGAATTCAGCGCGCCAATCTTCGCCAGCATGGTGAGATCGTTCTTGCGCAACTCGGGCACGCGCAGCGCCAGATCCTGAATGGAATCGAAGGGACGGCGAGCACGTGCCCGAACCAGTGCTTCTCCCGGCTCGCGCCGCAATCCGCGCGCATAGAGCAACCCGAGCCGCAGCGCGAAGCGGTTAGCCTCGCTGCCGCTCTCCGGCTCCAGCGTGCAGAACCAGTCCGAGCGCCGCACGTCGATCGGCTTCACCCTCAGTCCATGACGCTGCGCGTCTTTCACCAAAGTGGCAGGATTGTAAAAACCCATGGGCTGGTTATTCAGCATGGCCGCCGTGAACGCCGCCAAGTAGTGGCACTTGAGATAGGCGCTGGCGTAAGCGATCAGGGCAAAACTGGCCGCGTGCGATTCGGGAAAACCGTACAACGCGAAAGACGCGATGGACTGAATAATCTGCTCTTGCGCATCTGAGCGAATGCCGTTGGCAGTCATTCCGTGCCGCAGCTTGATCTCCAGCTCTCGCATTCGCGCCTGCGAACGGCGCATCCCCATCGCCCGCCGCAGTTCTTCTGCTTCTCCCCCGCTGAAGTTGGCGACAATCATCGACATGCGAATCAACTGTTCCTGAAACAGCGGCACTCCGAGCGTTCGTTTCAGCACCGGCTCCAGCAGCGGATGCGCATACGTGACCCCTTCTTTGCCCTGCCGCCGCTTCATATAAGGGTTCATCATCTTGCCCACAATCGGCCCCGGACGAATGATGGCCACCTGCACCACCAAATCATAAAAACGTGCCGGACAATTGCGCGGCAAGGCGGACATCTGAGCCCGGCTCTCCACCTGGAACATTCCCACGGTGTCGGCCCGCTGCAGCGTGCGGTAAACTTCCGGATCGTCTTGTGGAAGCTGCGCCAGATCGAGTGGGTCGTCGTAATATCTCGGAACCAAATCCAGGCAGTCTTCAAGGACAGCCATCATCCCCAGCCCGAGCAAATCAACCTTGATGATCTTCATGTCGGCGCAGTCTTCCTTGTCCCACTGAATGACGGTGCGCCCCGGCATGGATGCCCTCTCCAAGGGAACAACCGCATTCAGTTGCCCCGCGCAAATCACCATGCCGCCGGAGTGCTGCCCCAGGTGGCGTGGAATATCCTGCATGCGCTCGCAAATTTCCAAATGCTTGGCGATGCGCCGATGCTGAATGTCGAAGCCTGCCGTGCGAAAGCTGGCGTCTAAAGTGTCTGTCGGACCCTTCCATTCCCATGCGCCCACCAACTTGGTGAGCCGGCCAAGTGTGTCCGCATCGAAGCCGAGCGCCTTCCCCGCCTCGCGCGCCGCCGACCTTCCGCGATAAGTAATGACATTGGCCGTCATAGCCGCGCCCAGTTCGCCATAACGTTGATACACGTATTGCAGGGCGCGCTCCCGGCGGTCTCCGCTGGGCAAATCGAGATCAATATCCGGCCATTCGCCACGTTCGGCCGAGAGGAAGCGCTCAAAAAGCAGCTCCATTCCCACCGGATCAATCGCCGTAAGCCCAAGCGCATAGCAAACCACGCTGTTCGCCGCCGATCCCCGCCCTTGAACCAGAATGCCTTCCCGCCCGCAGAACTGCACTATGTCCCAAACGATCAGGAAATATCCCGCCAGTTCCAGTTGCTCAATCAGCGCCAGCTCGTGGCGAGCTTGCTGCCGGGCTTTCTCGAAGAGTTTCAAGTCGCGCTTCGGCAGATACCGTTCCCGCACGCCTTCTTCCACCCGCTTCTCCAGGAACGCCTGCATGGTGCCGCCATCGGGCACAGGATAACTAGGGAAGCGGTATCCCAGATCGCTCATCGTGTAAGTCAGGCGCGCGGAAAGCTCCGTAGTGTTAGTAACTGCCTCCGGAAGATCGCAGAACAACTCCTGCATCTCCCGTGGAGAACGCAGATGGCGTTCGGCATTCACTGAAAGCAAGCGCCCCGCGGTGTCGAGCGTCGAGTGGTGGCGGATGCTCGTCAGCACGTCCATGACTTCCCGCTCATAGACCGTGGCGTAGTTGACGCCATTGGTGGCAATAAGTGGCAACTTCAAAGCCCGCGCAATTCGGACCGCTGCCTGGTTGCGGTGTTCCTCCATGCGGTCAAAGTGGCGCTGCAATTCAACGTAAACATTTTGCGGGCCGAAAAGGTTTACGAGTCTCGCAACTTCGCGCAGTGCCGAGTCATATCCGCCACAAGAGAGAGCGGATGCCAGCGGCCCTTCGTCACCTCCTGTCAGGCAGATCAATCCCTCAGCGTGTTCTCCGATGTCGGCAAGATTTGCGGCGCCTTCCGCCTTAGTGCCTTCCCGCAGCTTGTAGCGAGTGATCAACCGGCAGAGATTCTGATATCCAACAGCAGACTCGACCAGCACCGGAAAGCGCACCGGCTCAACCGGCACGCGATGCGGCACCCACTCCGCCGGACGCACCCGCTCCCCCGCATCGCGCACCGCGATCTCGGCTCCAATATGTGCGCGCGTGCCAGCCTTTTCCGCCGTGACGTGAAAGCGAGGAGCTCCGTAAAGCCCGTTGCGGTCAAGCAACGCCATCGCAGGCATCTGCAGCTCGGCGCAGCGTGCCATCAGCATCTCGGGCAGAGAAGCGCCTTCCAGAAAACTGAAAGCCGAGCGGACATGGAGTTCCACATACATCGCGTGATCTCAGTCGTAAATCCCAATCAGGTACCAGCAGTTCGAAGCCGGGTCGCGAGCGACGCGGCAGCATTTCTTGTCCTGCCCACCCAGCGCCACGTCCCACTCTTCGCGCGACCAATCCGGATAAGTCCACCACGCCCCACTAGCCTTCCAAGGCCCCGAGTCTCTCTGCACCACAAACCTTTGTCCTTCCAGATAGAACGCGGCCAAATGCAAAGTAGAGCTGTTTTGATAAATGGTTTTTGGGCAGGGCACGGCTTCACAAGCTGCGGAAAAACTCAGGTTCGCGCAGGTTTTTGGGAAGGGCACGACTTCAGTCGTGCCGTAAGCCGCTGATAATGGGTTGCGCTTTAGCGCCTGAGGTGAGCTTTTATTCACTTCCACCCGAATCACGCGCGGCGGTCGCAAAATCCGCAATGCCGATGCGCAGGTCCCAGCAAAAGCTCGCGAATCTGTACTGACGCCCGGAACAAAAGGAGCCATGCGGAACGCTTCCGGATGATGGCTGTCCAACAACTCCGCCGCGCCCACCCGGTCCTCCCCAACCAGCTTGCGCAGCCGCGCCAACAAAATTTCCAATCGTCCAGCCTCTGGAGTGTGCGGAGTGAACAATCCCTGCTGCACGCTCTGCGAGCGCGCCGGTTGCACCACCAGATGCAAGGCGATCACGGCCGCCTCCGGCGGATGCAGTTCCAGATCCAGTTGGACCAACTTCAGCAGTGTCGAATGGCTCCATTCCGGCAGCGCAGGCCGCACGATGCGCCGATGCTCTCTGCGCACCATTCCATCCAGCACCAGCCGCGTCTCCACCTGCGCAATCGCCAGCGCGCGCGCCGCCGCGCGTCTGAAAATCTGCTCGAGCATCCTGCTGATCAAAAACAACAAGGGCTCCAGCAGATCCACCGGATGCTCCAGCTCCGTGCTTTCGCAGAGAACGGCGTCTGCCGGAGGCTCAACTGGAGCAAGCAAGTGCTCGCAGTCGCCTCGCGACAATGCCTGCAACCGGCGCCCAACCTCCCCAACCCGCGCCACCAGCGCCGTCTGCGGCAAACCCGCCAGTTGGCCCAGCGTCTGAATTCCCCAGGAAGCAAACGTTTCCCGCTGTTCCGCTTCAAGTTCCAGCACCGCAAGCGGAAGCGGGGCCAGAATGTCGGCCTCATAGCCTGCGGGAACGATCGTGATTCCCGGAAATCCGCGTGCCGCCACCACCGCGGCATAAGCATTAGCGGAAGTAGCAATGCTGGTCTGAAATCCCGCAGCGTCCGCCGCCCGTAGCAGCGCCCCCGCAATCTGCTTCGGCGGCCCAAAGAGCCGTTCGCAGTCGGCAATATCCAGGACAAGCGTCGCCCCAGAAACATTCTCCGTCGGAGATGCCAACACTTCGATCCGTGGCGAAAACCGCTCCGCGCACTCCATCAGGACGCGGAATGCCGAATCTTCCTGATGCTTCTCCCGCATGTGGAGTGAAATGCGATTGCTGTTGCTATTACTAATGAAGGATTCCGCCTGCACCCGGCTCATTCCCAACCGAAGCCCGAGCCTGCGTGCCTGGCCGTTCAGTGAGAAAACAGTTTCGAGCGGTGGCGTGCCATCCAGAACTGCCACTGCCCGCCCGCGCAATTCAGGACAAACTCGCACCTCCGCCTGCACCGGAAAATCGCGCACGTGCAGACAGAGATACAACGGTCGAGGCATGGCTCATCTCGCCCATAAGGTCGTACCGTTCCAAAAAGTCGCGGCCGCGGAAACTGGTTTCTTTTTGCAGGAAAGAAATGACTCCGGCGCACTTCCACGCCTGCGGTCGGCGCTGACCTGGTAGCGGAACCCCGTCAAAAGCGGCCAGCCGGTCGGAGCCTCATTAGCGTATTGCCATCGTTCGTCCGCTTCCCGGCAACGTAGAACCACAGAAGCGCAACTGCTGGCACACGCCGTTTGCGTAACCAGCAGGAGAATGGCCTGCGACTTCTCCGCTTGCAGCCGAAAGCGATACCACGAAGCTAACGGCACGCGGCGCGCCTGTTCCAGGCTGACATCGCCCATGTCAACCACAATCGCGCGAAAGCCTCCCGTGTTCAGCAACAGATCGGTCGCTCGCAGACCCTGGTCCAGACGATCCCAAACTTCTTTAGCCGTCGAACGGCGCCGGGGCCTAGAAGATGGCCGGAGCCTGGGATCTTCCGCAGCCGTGTTCTTCTTCGGAGCCACGCGCTCCGGGGGCCGGGTAACGCGTCTTCCTCGAAGCGATTCGGAGCAACGGGGTGTGTAATCCACAAAAGGAATTTCAGCATTCTCAGGACTGGCTTTAGCCTGAAACAGCCTTTCGACCGCGTGCTCCATGCCACGCATTTCCGTGCGCGGATGCGAGCCTCCGCGGCCATACTTAACGTCTTCTCTTTCTTTTAAACGCGTTCTCACTTCCAGAGGCCACGTGTCCGTGACCGCCAGACTCCCCAACGTTTCTTCTGCCGAACCTCCGGCCCGCACCCAGAGCAGGTGGCCAAGATCAATTCCCATCGCGGCGGCAGAGAGTGGATCCAAAGCATCTAAAACGTCCACGTAGGCCGCAGCTGCCCCTTGCCGGGTAATACCTGCGAGCACGGAAAGCACGAGCGTGCTTCTGCCGGAAGAGGCTCGACCAATCACCTCCGTCACGCCACCCAGCGGCAATCCTCCCTCCAGCAGCGCGTCCACTTCCGCAATGCCGGTTGGCAGAAGTTCTGGAGCGCTGCGCGGAGGTACGGAAAGAGCCGCGGGAATCCGCATCGCCAAAACGGACTCGATCTGCTCTCGGAGGGCTGCCGCGGATGGCATGATATTCGCCTTTTATTCGCCTCAATAGGCTACGAACATCCCGGCAGTTTGTCAACCCCATGGTGCAGGGTACTTGTCTCGTTCTGATGGACGTCCCCCGGCTTGCCTAGCCTGCGGGGCAGCAATATACTTTGCGAACCGCCATCATACGGAGATATTTATGAAAACAATCGACCTCGAACAGGAAACTAATCCCTGGCAGGCGCAAGCCGCCCGCTTTGACCTGGCCGCCCATAAGCTGAATCTTGATGAAGGACTGTGGAGGGTTCTACGCAGCCCCAGCCGCGAAATTATTGTTCATATTCCGGTGATGATGGATGACGGGCATTTGGAAGTTTTCACCGGATACCGCGTCCAGCACTCCATTGCGCGCGGCCCGGCCAAAGGCGGACTGCGCTATGCGCCCGATGTGAACCTCGACGAAGTCCGCGCCCTGGCCAGCTGGATGACCTGGAAGTGCGCCGTGGTCAACATTCCCTTCGGTGGCGCCAAGGGCGGCATTATCTGCGATCCGCACAAAATGTCGCAGGGTGAGTTGGAGCGCATGACCCGCCGCTACACCGCCGAGCTGTTCGAATTCATCGGCCCGGAAAAAGACGTTCCCGCTCCCGACGTGAACACCAACGAGCAGACCATGGCTTGGATCATGGATACCTACTCCATGCACTTGCGGCAGACCTGCACCGCGGTCGTGACCGGCAAACCGGTCAATATCGGCGGATCGCGCGGCCGCCGCGAGGCAACGGGGCGAGGCGTTCTCATGGTCTGCGATCAGGCAATCAAGAAACTGCGCCTCAATCGCAACACCACTCGCGTCATCGTGCAGGGCTTTGGCAACGTCGGTTCGAACGCGGCCCGCCTCATGTCGGAAGCCGGATACAAGGTCATCGGCATCGGCGAGGTGGATGGTGGCCTGTATAAGAAGGATGGCATTGATACGGAAGCGCTATGGGAATTCCGCCAGCGCAATGGCACCATTCACGGGTTCCCGGGCGCCGAGCCGTACGATCCGTTAGAGCTTTTGCTGCTCGATTGCGACATCCTGATTCCGGCGGCCACCGAAAACGTCATCACCAGCCAGAATGCGGACCGCGTGAAATGCAAAATCCTGGCCGAAGGCGCCAATGGCCCCACCACCGCGGCCGCCGACGATATCCTCTCCGAGAAGAAAGTCTTTGTGATTCCCGACATCCTGGCCAACGCGGGCGGCGTCACCACTTCCTACTTCGAGTGGGTGCAGGATCGCCAAGGCTATTTCTGGAAGGAAGCCGTGGTCAACGAGCATCTGGAAGAGATCATGGATGCGGCTTTCGATGATGTTGTCCGCTACTCCGAAACTCATGGCGTGAACAATCGCATCGCTGCCTACATGCTGGCCATCGACCGCGTAGCCTACACCATCCGCCAGCGCGGAATCTATGCCTAGCTGAATTTGTCCCGTAGGGACATTTGAGAATAACCCGGCGCTTCAGCGCCGGGAATCTTTCATCCAGCCCCGGAGGGGCGATTGACCTTAGCCCACCGCTTCAGAGGTGGTGACGGCTGTATAAAGCCGCGAAGCGGTGCAAGAATGCAGCCCACGGCGCAATCCGTGGGTGGCAAGTGGAACCAGAGCTAGCCCCAACGGGGCGAAAGAGAAGCTACGACACAGACTCCGCAGGGACGACTGAACGCCGCAACAATACTGCATCGAGAACTAATCTCGCGAGGAAATATGAACGACTCACCGAAGA